>PVML01002093.1_pt1 | contig 28336 bp, 19 predicted proteins | sample 1853371 | NCBI WGS metagenome assembly PVML01 (sample SAMN08533508, study PRJNA380276) | Human gut metagenome, whole genome shotgun sequencing project. | isolation source: participant 1, chromium library | host: Homo sapiens | collected 2017 | reverse complement strand
ACTGTCAAAAGGTACACTTTTTGATTATAGCTCTAATGTAACTTATATTTAGGAGGAGGAAAGGAAAAATGAGAATTATATCAATGAAATCACACAGACGAAGACATGATTTTTGGCGCAGAGTTGCCAGTGCGGCACTTTGTGTTGCGTTACTTGGCACAAACGCAGTGGGAGCATTGGCGGCTGATCTATTTGACGATACATCGTGCATCTGTGATGTCCTGTGCGGGGACGAGGGAAACAGCGCGTGCCCTGTCTGCGCGGAGGATCCGGCGCAGTGCGCGGCCGAGGTACAGCCGCCGGAGGATGAAAAGCCCTCTGTGTGCATCTGTGATGCCCTGTGCGGGGACGAGGGAAACAGCGCGTGCCCCGTCTGTGCGGAAGATCCGGCGCAGTGCGCGGCCAAGGCGCAGCCGCCGGAACCGGAGGAGACGTACATCATCGGCTGGACGTGGGTGGACGAAGAGGAGTTCCTTACCGAATATGATGGGGAATGGTATTTAAGCCTGCCCGGCGCAGAGCGAGACGATCTGACCGAGGAGCTGCTGGAAGAAATGCTTCCAAAGAAGCTTTGTGTGGAGCTGTCAGATGGTGAAACGGAATACCTGCCTATTACATGGGATTTCTCTCCCTTGTTGGATATTTCTCAGACATATTTTCGTTTGGATGCAGAAATAGAAGAAGGCTATGTTCTGGATGAGGATGTGGACGCGCCCTATGTCCTGCTGGAATACGGCGGCGCAGAGTTATATGCTGGAACATACCCTGGCACGCGTAGAGCGTTAACCGGCGCTGATAAGCTGGCGGACCATACGGTGAAGGGCATCACACCGGCAGGCACCACAGTCAACCTGTTCGACTATGACCCTCAGATTGGCAACCGTGACAACGATGTCCTGCCTGATGGCGCGAGATTCGAGAATTACAGCAAAGGCATCAATGAAAATGCCCTGCTGCTCTTCGGCGGCTCTGCCATGCGTGAAGCCGGTTTTTGGAATCTGGGATCGGGCGCCGGCCGTCCTTGGGGCCAAAACAACGTGAACATGAAGGGCATCGTGAAATCCACATTGGAGGACAATTATCCTTATATTAACCTGGATCAAGCACGTAGTACACTTCAAAATCCGACAGAACCAATAATTACGGAAGATGGTCCTTGGGGTAATCCGGATCGCAAACTTATGGACATCGCTAATCTAAATCATGCGGAATCCGAAAACGCCGGCGTGGACAAGGCCAGAGCGCTTTCTGTAAAGCTTCTGAAGGATCGTGGTCTGACAGTAGCGGATGACGGCACGGTCAGCGGCAGCTGTGAAAAGGCATCTTTGAGCTATCTGTTTGATCCAGATGAATCTACGGATGGTAAAGAATCCCATACAAACGTCACAGGTCTGTTCCAGATAGATGATGATGGCTACTATTATTATGACGCCCGTAAGAATTTCGCTGAATTTAACAAAGACGATAATAGCTTCACTCTCTACGACGGCCCCGCCGTATGGCGCACGGACGCAGGATATAATCCTGACACAAATGCATTCGATCTTGATATGAGTTTGGGTAACTTCTTCCCCTTTGACAGCGCATTAAAGGTTTTTGATAGCATTCAGACAGCGGACGAAGATGGGAATGAGACCAATATTCTTTCCTGCTCCGAAGATATTACAAACGTAGGTAATGCTGTTGGTGCGAACCACTATATGGGTATGACCATGCAGGTGGATTTCACCCAGCCGGAAAACGGCAAGCTGAACATGGGCTCCAACGGCAAGCAGCCTATGGTGTTCCAGTTCTCCGGTGACGATGATGTTTGGGTCTTCATAGATGATGTGCTGGTGCTGGATTTGGGCGGCGTTCACAGCGAGCTGTACGGTACCATCGATTTCAGCACCGGTGAGGTCATCACCGGTCAGAGCTGGCGGACCGGCGGTCTGCCGGACAACCCCGGCAGTTTGGAATACGATGAGAAAACAACGCTCTATGATCTGTTTGTAGACGCACTGGGAGGAGAGGATGAAGCGGATGAACTTCATTGGGTCAACAATAACGGAAACATGATATTCCCTACCGGTACTGAACATCAATTGAAGATGTTTTATCTGGAACGTGGGAACTACGATTCCAGTTTGCAAATGCGCTTCAATCTGCAGCCTTCCCTCTACCATAGCATTAAAAAGGTAGACCAGAACGGTGACCCGCTGGAAGGCGTAGAATTTAAACTGTATGCAGCAACAGCCGTAAAGGATGACAGCACTGATGTTGCCGATTATACAGTTAAGGGCGATGTAATCGGTACTTTGACAACCGAAGGAGATGGCAAAACTACCTTTACCAGAGAAGATGGCTCGCCCTTCAGCTTCACGGATCAGTATCATGCAGACGGCACGCTTTATTATATCCTGAAAGAAACTAAAACGGCAGGCGGCTACCGAGCTTTGCCCAAAGACATTGTGCTCAGGTTTGATCCGTACACTTCTATGTTGGTCGTTGCAAACCGTTACCAGACCGGCGCATACGCCAGTTTCTTTTCCAATATCCGCGAAACGGGTACGATCACCTACGGTCAATTCGACGAGGAAAGCGGCGTCATCGCGTCAAGCAACACTGAGCTTCGTGCGGAAAGTAAAGAAAAGGGACTCATTGTCGCCGTTCCCATGCTGCTGGAAGAGAATATGTCCCACGACGAAGTGGCTAACGACGGGAAGTGGCAGGCCCTTTACGGCAGCAATACGGAAGGCTATGGCGCCGTTGCTCCAGCAGAGCGCACTGCCAAAGCGTGGCGCAAAGCCGTTCTCAAGGCGGCGCTGTACCAGGCCAGCGACGAGCGTTGGCCCGAATGGCGCCTTACATACAATCAGGACACCGGAAGGCTGGAGGGACTGTTAGAGGATCTTCCGGGCCGGGCAGACCGCTATGCTCTTAACAACTCAAATGGCGACATGAAAATGGTGTACGGCGTCATCGAGCCGAGCGCGTTAACGAAGCTTGGCATCACGAGGGCTACCTCCGCGGAACTTTACGATGCTCTGGAAGCCTATGTATCCAAAGCAGTCGAAACAGGCGTCCAGGACGGCAAGTCTTCCGAAGAGGTAATCGATGAGATCATAGCGAAGCTGAACATCACAGAGGATAGCTTTGAAGGGCGCGATTTCTCCTTCCTGAACACCGATCAGTTCCAGCGGGAGTTCCGCTCGACCATCTATATCCCCAACGAACGCCGAGAACTGCGTGTATGGAAGGTGGATGAGGATGGCAAGGGCGTGAACGGAGTAGAGTTCACGCTTTATAAAGAAGACGGTTCAAAGGTTGTCTCCGGCACTACTGCTAAGGTAGACGGCCAGGACGGCGTGCTGATCTTCAGACCGGATGCGCCGGAACATATGCCGGGCTATGCTTGTGTGACGTGGGCGGAAGTAAACTCCAAGTACACCCTGAAAGAGACGTCGGCGCCGGAGGGATATGAGCTGAACCCAACAGAGATCCCTGTCATTGTGGGCATCTATTCGATTTACGCCGACGCAGGCAAAAAAGATGACGGCGTCACCGTTATGGCCGGCGTTGGTAAGCTGATGCAGACCATGACAAAGTATGCGGCGGATGATATGGTCAACATCACGCTGCGGGACATTACCGCGATTGCCCAGACACAGAAGGCTGGGTCGTTTGATCTGAAGGGCTGGGCGGATGATCGGCTTGCAGGAACGCAAACCCCTCGCAGCATGAATCTGCACTATGGCATCAACGCAGTGGTAGATTATGGTCTGCATGATGAGGACGGCGGGAAGATCATCTATCCGTTCTTTACCACAGATGAGGGCTTTTTGCGGACTCGGGTTGAACAGAATACGGATGCACTGAAAGATGAACTGTATGAAGGCAGCAGCAACACCGCCAACTGGGACGATTTGCGCGGAAGAGATCTTACAAGCTTATTCAGTCTGCTGAATACCGTAGTTGTTACTGACCGAAAGACTACACCGAAGGAAGAGACCGGTAAACTGCGAATCAGCAAAACCGTATACGGAGAAAACTTGCCCAATGAAGACTATACCCACAACTTCACTTTCGAAGTCTCTTTGAAGGATGCCGGTGGCAAGGCGCTGGTTGGGGAGTACTATTACTACGGCGAGCAGCGTGCCGGCTATATCAAGGATGGTGAAACACTCCCTCTGCATCATGATGAAGCGCTGACGGTTCTCGGCCTGCCTGCCGGTACGCAGTGGAAAATTACAGAAAAAGCGGAGGACGAATGGTCAATCGTGCCGAAATCCGGCATCATCAGCGGTACGATTGAGGCGAATGCAACAGCTAAGGCTGCCTTCGTGAATACGAAAAACGGAGGTGGCACTGACCCTGATCCTGATCCTGATCCCCAAACGGGCGACTTAATGGTATCCAAGACAGTTTCCGGCAACCGGGGCGATACCAGTAAGGACTTTAGCTTCACCGTAACCCTTGGAGATACTTCCATTGCCGGTAAGTATGGAGATATGACTTTCCATGACGGGGTTGCTGCTTTTACCTTAAGACATGGGCAGAGCATGAAGGCGACTGGACTTCCTGCCGGTATTCACTACACCGTGACAGAAAGCGATAATGCCGGATATACGGTGACGGCTTCTGGTGAAAATGGAACCATTAAGGCCGGAGAAACAGCAGAGGTGCTGTTCAACAACCACAAATCCGGCGGCGGTGGCGGTGGAAACGATGATGTTGATGTTAGCGTGAAGAAAGTCTGGAAGCTGGATGATGGCGGTAAGGCGGCGGATGCTGTAACGGCTGTCCTTCTGAGAGATGGAAAGGAATATCAGAGAGTTGAACTAAACGAACAAAACGGCTGGACATATACTTGGACTGGACTCAGCGACAGGTATACTTGGACAGCAGCCGAAGCGGATGTTCCGGACGGCTTCACCTCCACCGTGGATAAGAACGGTCTGACCTTTACCATCACAAACGATGATGAACCCTCTGACCCGGACAAGCCGACTGACCCGGACAAGCCGACTGATGATGTTCCCAAGACAGGGGATGAAACAAATTTGACTCTGTGGTTGGTGCTTTTAGGAATTTCCGGCATGGGTACAATTATTACATTGCTGGGGAGCAAACGTAAATATAAAGGCAAACACTGTAAGAGATAATGAAGCTGGCGGCGAGACGGGGTATGAAAGACACCTGTCTCGCCGCTTTTCTTGTGAAAGGGAAGCGCCATGAAAAGAAAAAACAAACTGCGTTCTATATTGCTCCTTGTGTTCAGTGTCTTGTTCTTCGTCTCCGCATATATGGTTTATGGGATCATATCGCAGGCTCACCGAGAGCAGGATAACTTTGAGCAACTGAAAGAAATCGTAAAACAGCCCTTTTTGGCTTTTGACCCATCACAGACGCAGGAGCCACCGGAAACTGACGATGCCTCCTCTCCTTATGCTGCGTTGAAAGAGATAAACCAAGATTTTTGGGGCTGGATTTGTATAGAGGGAACGGAGCTGGACTATCCGGTTATGCACACGCCGAAGAACGGGGAATACTATCTACGGCGGGACTTTGACGGAAAGGATTCCCAGAGCGGTGTTCCTTTCTTGTCGGCCTCCTGCTATGAGGGCTGTGGCAACTACCTCATATACGGGCACAACATGAAAAACGGCTCTATGTTTGCCACGCTTCTCTCCTATGCCGACCTGGCGTACTGGGAGGAACACCCCATCATTCGATTTGATACCCTTGCTGCCTCCGGAGAATACAAGGTACTGGCTGCCTTTTATTCAGAAGCCTATCCGCAGGATGCCGAAGGCGTATTCCGCTACTATCAATATACGGATGTGAGCGATGCTTCCGTTTTTGAGGACTATGTGGATCAGGTACAGAAGGCCGCTCTGTACGACACGGGGGTCATTGCTGTATACGGAGATGAACTGCTGACCCTGTCTACTTGCAGCTACCACACAAAAAACGGGCGGTTTGTTGTAGTTGCACGAAAAGAAGAATCACCGCAACTTGGGTGAAAATACCCTTGACAAATCTCGTCTCAAAAACGTATACAGTTACCCTAAGGAAAGATAAAGTTCATCAAACGCATATTGATTTACAAGAAACAGAAGAATATCAGGCGTTAGCTGGAAATCGCTATATGATTGAAGCGAAAAACGCAGAATTAAAAAGCCGCCATGGTTACAGTCAATAATTTCCCGGAGATCAAAAATGAAAAGACAACAGAAACATCCGCAGCGTTGATCCTGAAGTCACTGTGCTTTGTGATTCGTGGAGAAAACACGAGCTTTTTCAAGCTCATTCATGACGGGAATCCTCCGATGTTTGTTTTTCTTCCTTCATCATCTGGCGGCATTGCTGGGGACTGAGACCAAAGCGGTTTTTGAATACCCGGCAGAAATAATGCTGCGACGTGAAGCCGCACTGTTCGGCGATTTCCCACATCAAATACGGCTCCGGACTCAGCAGCATCGTCCGCGCCTTCGTCAGCCGTTTTTCATTGATCAGTTCGCTGAATGTACAATTGACCTCTTCTTTGATGATCCGCGACAGATAGGAAGCGGAAACGTGAAATTGTTCGGAGAGCTGATTGAGCGAAAACTCGCTGTCCGTTGCCCGGCGATCAATTTCCTGCAGCACCTGCGTGATCATCCGGCGGTCCTGATGCTGCGGGACTACGATCCGGGAGGTTGTGATCTCCTGCTGAAGCATCGCCGCGCAGCGATCCAGCACGGCGCTGAGCTGTTCCTCGGTGACCGGCTTCAGCAAGTAATCGACGACATGGTAGCGGCACGCTTTCTGCGCGTATTCAAAGTCGCTGTAACCGGAGATGATCACAAACCGAAGCCGCGGATCCTCGTGATAGCGCTCAATGACTTCCAGTCCGCTGACTAACGGCATGTTGATATCCATGAAGACGATCGACGGCCGCAGCTGTTCGATCATCGCACACGCCTCTTCTCCCTGGGCCGCAGCGCCCACCACTTCCATATCCTTACGGCAGTGGCCGATCATCTTGGTCAAGCCCCGCCGGGTCATCGCTTCATCGTCGCAAATCAATATTTTCCACATCATGATCCTCCTCAATTGCCGGAATCCGCACCGTAACCACCGTGCCCTGTCCGCCCGCGCTGTCCACCGTCAGTCCGTAGTCCTTGCCATAGGTTAAACGAATCCGCTGGTGGACGTTGACCAGGCCGAAGCCCAGACTGCTTTTTCCCGTGTCGAACGCCCGGCGCAGCTGGCCGAGCGTTTCGCAGTCCATTCCCACACCGTTGTCGCTGACCTTAATTTCCACGTCCGCGCCGCGGCGGCGCGCCTGAATCGACAACGTACACGGATGCGGGCACGGCTTGATGCCATGCGCAACCGCATTTTCCGCCAGCGGCTGCAGCAGCAGCTTCAGCATTAACAACGATTGCGTTTCAGGCGAGGCTTCAATCGTGAAATCAAACTGATCTGCAAACCGCATTTTCTGAATTTCCAGATAATACCGGACGTGATCCAGCTCGCGCGGCAGAGGGATGAACTCGTCGCCGCGGCTCAGGGAAATCCGGTAAAAGCTGGATAATGTGCTGATCAGCTGAAGCATGTCTTCATCATTGTGATCGTAAGCCATCCAGTGCAGCATATCGAGCGTGTTGTAGAGAAAGTGCGGGTTGATCTGAGCTTGCAAGATCCGCAGCTCGGCCCGCCGTTTTGCTTTTTCCTGATCGATCAGCTGGTTCATCAGCCGCTGGATCTGGGCTGTCAGCTTGTTGAAGGAGCGGGCCAGCGTCGCGATTTCATCGCCGCCCCGTTCTTCTGCCCGGATGCTCAGATCGCCGGTTCCGGCCTGGTCCATGGTGGCGCACAGCTGAGCCAGCGGGCGGCTGATCGTGCGGGAAAGCAGGATCGCCGCGAAGATCGTCACACCTAACAAGACGATCCACACCATCGCCAGTGTGCCCAATAAAGAATAGGTGTTCTGCATTAAGACGGAACGCGGCACCTGCGTGCATAAAAACCAATCCTCCGTCATCGGAATCGGCGTGAAGTAGAAAAACGAACTGCCGTCCGAGACATAACGGGTGGATACCGGCGGATCCACTTTCAGATGCTCGGCGAACTGCGCCAGTTTTGTGCTGCTCAGCGCTTCCGGCAGCACGGTGTAGTTGCGTCCCTCGCTGTCCATAATCCACGATACCCCGTCATAGAAATCAATCCCCTGCGCCAGCTCCGTCAGCCGGTTGAGCGCGATCGCACCGTTGATAAAACCATACGGCACGCCGTCTTTACGCAGCGGATAACAGATCAGGGCGATCGGGGCGTTGTCGGTCTTGGAGGTGACCGGTTCGCTCAGAATAAACGGTTCATTGCCGGTCATCGCGCGTTCAAAATAATCGCGGCCGGATACGTCGATCGTCTTATCCTGGGCTACCCAGCCGATCCCATCGCGCATGCCGATGGCGAAGGTGCCCCATTGATTGCCATAGCGCTGTCCGACGTCGGCGTTGAGCGTTTCGACAAACGGCCGGATGTTGTCAAAATCCATCGACTGCACCGCCGGGCTGAGCGCGATGATTTCCAGTTCGCTGACACGCTGGGCCAGCCAGTCGCCGGCTTCGCGGGCTTTGGCATCGAACAGCTGGACGCTGGTGGAGGAGACCAGCTGCTGATTGGCGTGGGAAACGGTCAGGTACACAAGGCTCATCAGCACCGCGAAGGCGGCGGTGATCAGCGCGCTGAACGTGACGATCATTCGGGTTTTAAATTTCATGGGGATCACCTCAGGTTGATAAAGTACAAATTTTCGAAAATTTGTGCAAATACAAACAAGTCCTGCCGGGCTATAATGCTAATGTAATCACAAATAAGTGATGTTGTCAAAGGGAGGAAAAAGAAATGAAGAAAGTAACTCTTTTGGCGTTAGCGGGCGTCATGGCGCTGAGCCTGACCGCTTGTTCGCAGAAGCCTGCGGAACAGCCGAAGACCAGTGACGAGCCGAAAACCGCGGACGTCAATACCGAAGCCGACGTCATCGTCTTGGGCGCCGGCGGCGCCGGCATGGCGGCGGCGATCACCGCGAAGGAAAACGGTGCGAGCGTTCTCGTGCTGGAAAAAATGCCGATGGTCGGCGGCAACACGCTGATCTCCGGTGCGGAAATGGCCGCTCCGGGCAACTGGCTGCAGGAAAAGGAAGGGATCGAGGATTCCGTCGATCTGTTCTATGAAGACATCATGAAGGGCGGCGACAATATCGCGGATCCGGAAGTCGTCCGGGTTCTGGCTGAAAATGCCCTGAGCGCTGCGGAATGGCTGCGCGACGACGTGCATGTTCAGTTCGAGGATAATATGTTATTCTTCGGCGGTCATTCTGTCAAGCGCAGTCTGGTTCCGCTGAACGCCAGCGGCGTAGAACCGATTCAGAAGTTAAAGGCTAAATGCGACGAGCTGGGCATCGAAATTCAGACCGATACGCCGGCAACCAAACTGATCCAGGACGAAGCGGGCAAAGTGATCGGCGTCGAAGCGCAGCATGACGGCCAGACCCTGACTTATACCGCTCACAACGGCGTGATCATCGCTACCGGCGGCTTTGGCTCCAATCTGGAAATGCGCAAGCAGTACAACCCGATGATGGATGAAAAAATCCTGTCCACCAACAGCGTCGGATCGACCGGCGACGGCATCACGATGGCGGAAGCGATCGGCGCGAAGCTGGTCGATATGGAATGGATCCAGACCTATCCGACCTGCGATGCGGAAACCGGGCGCTTACTGTATGTCGGCGACGTCCGTCTGGACGGCCGTGCGATCTTAGTCAACCTGGAAGGCAAGCGGTTCGTTGAGGAACTGGAACGCCGCGACGTCATCTCCAAAGCGGTCACGGAAACCACAGACGGCTTCTCGTATCTGTTCTGGGATGAAGCTTCGATGGTCGCTTCCGGCGTCCGCGAGCAGCATCAAAACGAATATGATGATCTGATTGAACGCGGCATGTTGGTGAAAGCTGACACGATTGAAGAAGCGGCGGCGCATTTCGGTATCGACGCAGAAAATCTGAAGGCCACAGTCGCGAAGTATAACGAATACTGCGAAAAGGGCAAGGATGAGGAATTCAACAAGCGCGGCGATCTGATCGCCTTCGGCGAAGGTCCTTACTATATCATGAAGTCGATCCCGGCAATCCACCACACGATGGGCGGCATCAAGATTAATCCGGAAGCTCAGGTAGTCAACGTTGACGGCAACGTCATTGAAAATCTGTATGCGGCCGGCGAAGTGACCGGCGGCATCCACGGCACCAACCGTTTAGGCTCCGACGCGATTGCGGATATCATGGTCTTCGGCCGGATCGCAGGCGCTAACGCGGCAGCGAACAAATAAGCAGAAATTTAAGCTCAGCCGGTATTTTCTGAAAAGAAAACCAGTGATCAAGGAAATCAAAAGCCCCGTTCTTTCAGAAATGAAAGCTGCGGGGCTTTTATCTGTTATTCATCCGCGCCTTGATCAAAGCACTGCCCAGAACCAAGGCATCCATAAAACAGAAACGTGCGATTTCTAGCGTTGTTCTCAGCCTTCATCCTGCGCCAATATTAAAGCGAGTCAGTGCTATCCTTTTATTTCTATCAATCTAAGCGCCGCTTACAAACGGCTCAGCTCTTTGAGAATTTCCCGCAGCGCCGTCTGCACGTCCTGATCGCTTAACGGCCCCTCCGGCAGTTTGACGACCTGGTCAAAACCGAGAATTTCGGCCTGGGCAACCTGGGTTTCCGCCGGCGTGACTAAAATCGTAAGCATATCCTCATGATGCGCGATTGCCGCGGCCTGCGGCAGGGAACTGGGGGAGGCCGGGGACAGCGGTTTCTGCCGGAAGCAAAGCAAAGCGTCCGCGTGCCGCAGCCGCTCCCGGAAGCCAATCGTCGACATTAACGCCGCGACACTGTCCTGGCACTTTCCCTGCAGCAGCGCCTGGATCGTATAGCCGAGTCCGTGACCTGCGGCCGCGCCCGGTTCGGCCGCCGCGGAAGTTTGCTTCAGCCAGCGGACTAACGGGGAAACCGGCACGGTGTTCCGGTATAAGTCCTGGGGATCGCACAGCGCGATGAAAGTTAAGCCGCGCAGTGTCTTTTTTAATTCCTGGTCGTCCGCCTGAACGATCTCCCCCTGATCGTCAAAGATAAACTTCATGCCTAAAGTTTCCAGCATGCCCAAACCGCCGTCAGCCGGACCCAAGGGACTGAGCACAAGATAAAACCGGCGGCAGCCCTGCGTCAGGGCATGAAGAATCATCGTGCCGTAAAGCCGCGAATCAGAAAGCCCATTCAGCTCGGAAAATTCCAGGATCGCATTGTTGCCCCGGACGGCATAGCTGATTTTACGCGCGGATAGAGCGGGATCCGGAGGCAGCGTAACCCGCTGGCAGACCGACTGACCGATCAGCGCATCGACATAGCCCTGCGCTCCATCGCTTAAATTACAGGAAACCGACTGGCATTGGGAGACCGGCATGAACGTCTGCAGGATCTCGGTAAACGCCCGGGCATCCCAGCCGTTGTCAAAGGGCTCAGCCGCCAGAACTAACCGCGGCCGCAGTGTCTGGCGCAGGAAGAAGCGCCCCTGCAGCTGAACCGGCTGATGATCGTTGGCCATCAGCGTAAACCCTTCTTTAAGAAAGAACGGCAGCGAGGCCAGTAAGACGATCACCTGAAGCTCAAAATGATGATGTTTTTTCGCATAGCGGCGGGCCTGGTGCAGCAGTTCGCTGGATACGCCTTCGCCCTGATGCTGCTGAACGACCGACAACAAGTCGATTTGCCAGCGCTGGGGATCGAGCGCCAGAAGACCGATGATCTGGCCGCCGTCATCCTCCGCCGCAAAGATTTCCCATTGCGGCCGGGGTTTATTCGGCACGACTTCCGAAACGTCCCAGCTGCACGCCTTGACGCAGGTCTGCCGCGGAGCGTGCAGCATTCGCCGGCTGGAATCGAAAAACTCTTGAATCTGCTGCCGCTGACCGGCAGGGTTATGACGAATTTTCATGATCTACCTCTTTTGGCTGTTATTCCCATTCTATCATAATCCGGACTCGGGGAAAATGTTCTTGACAGCGCTTTCAAAAAATGCCGGATTTTCTCATCGTTCGCGATCAATGAATTGATTTCGTTTCAGCCAGGCTGTCCATTCTTCCTGCAGCCGCCGGGGGGCCTGGCGAATACTTTCCGGCTTGCTCATGGAGGGTTTCTGCAGTACGAGTACATCGCGGAAGCCCGCTTCCAGCAATGCTGTTTTCGCGATCCCCAGCTGGCCGCATACCGCCAGCACCGGCACGTTGGCCGCTTGGGCATGGTGCAGGATACCTAAGGGAACCTTGCCCTGCAGACTCTGGGAGTCGATCCGGCCTTCGCCGGTGATGATCAGATCGGCCTGGATCAGCTGTTCGTCTAACCGCATCCAATGCAAAAGCTGTTCCAGTCCGCTGCGGATTTCGCAGTGGAACATTCCTTTTAACATCAAACCGCAGGCGCCGGCGGCGCCCAAGCCCGGCTGCGCGGCGAGGGAACATTTCTGCCAGGTCTCCACTTTGCGCGTCAGCTGTTCGGTATTGTGGTCCAGCTGCGCGATCAGCGCCTCGTCCGCACCCTTTTGGCGGGCGAAGACCTGGGCCGCGCCGTTGGTTCCGAATAAAGGATTGGTGACGTCGCACAGACAGATCAGCCTTGCGCCGGAATTGAATAACTCGCAGTCAGAAAGATCGATTGCTTCAATTTGATCCAGCGTCGCTCCGGTAGGCAGGAAGGTTTTTCCCTGATGGAGAAACCGCACGCCCAGCGCCGCCGCGATTCCACAGCCGCCATCGTGCGTGCCGCTGCCGCCTAAGCCAAGATAAATCGTTTGGCATCCCGCGTCCAGGGCAGCCTTGATCTGTAAGCCTGTGCCGTAAGTCGTCGCCAGCGCCGGATTGCGGGGATGGCATAAACCCAAGCCGCTGCACTGCGCCAGTTCGATGACCGCTTCCGTTCCTCTCCGGGCCCAGGCTGCGGTCAAAGGTTGCCGCTGCGGATCGCAGAAGGTTCCTTCCTGACGGAGAAATCCGCCGTTTTTTACAACGGCTTCGACTAAGCCTTCGCCCCCGTCGCTGATCGGCAGCACGGTTACCTCCGCTTCCGGGAGAAGCTTGCGTGTTATAACCGCAATGCATTCGCCGATCTCACTGCTGGACATACAACCTTTAAAGGAATCGGATGCGACGATGATTTTTTTCATAATGGACCTCCATTTCCGTTTTAAGATGTTGCTTGTAAAAAAACAAGACGGCAGTTTCCGTACAATATTCTTAAATTGATTATAACATTATTCAGTCCCATTCCGGCATTCAGAAGAACATTGGATTCACGTTTTCTCCGACGGGTCTAGGAAGCCGGATCAACGAAATTTCAGGCGTATCAGTAGGCAGAAATAAGAAAAACGGGTATGATAAAACTAATCAGAGAAAAATGAAAGAAAGGACGAACAACTATGGAAAAAGCCTACGATTTTAAACTTAACGACAGCGAGGGCAACGAAGTTGCGCTGCACGACTTTTTAGGCCAGAAGGTCGTCGTTTATTTTTATCCTAAAGACAGCACGACGGGCTGCACAAAGCAGGCCTGCAGCTACCGCGATCATTTCACGGAACTGGCCGCACGGAATCTCAAGGTGATCGGCATCTCCAAAGACTCCGCGACATCCCATCAGAAATTCATTGCCAAACAGAGCCTGAATTTTACGCTGCTTTCCGATCCTGACCGCATCGCAATCGAAGCCTACGGCGTCTGGCAGGAAAAGATGATGTATGGCAAAAAGGTGATGGGGGTGGCGCGCACGACGTTCGTGATCGACGAGCAGGGAAACATCCTGAAACGTTTTGATAAAGTGAAGCCCGATCAGGATGTCGCGCAGGTGCTGGCGTTCATCGACGGATTGGAAGGACAGAATTAAATTTCCAATTCCGATTTTTATAACTTTCATCAGGATAACCGGTCTGGAACAATTTTGATTCCAGACTTTTTAAGTCGCTTCGGGTATGAAAAAGGCGCTGTTTTCAGCATAATTAAATAAGCAGGAAAATAACGGAAATGTAAGCGCTGTGATCATTTCTGTGACGAACATTGTCGAAATTAAAAAAATAAGGATATTATTCATTTCAGCATATTCACTTTTCCTAAAACATAGTATAATGATGATAAGCAAAGGAACAGGATGGGTGAGCAGGATGAATAAGAAACAAACAAAGATCATCGGCAATACGCTGGTGGAAGAATATGCCGTGCCGCTGAAAACAGAGGAAAACGCGACGCTGCAGCTGTTGGAGTACGCTGACCGGATTGCGAATTTAGACGCGTTTATTGTGGATTATATTCGGCTGGAAGAACTTCAGATGTATTCGGAAGACCGGGGCATTCCAGTCTATACCGATGTGGAAAGTCTGGCAATCGTCAAGCATGATCTGGCGAAAGAGTCGATCCGCACATGTTTAGTTAAGGGGTTCTACATGAACATTGATTTGTCGGTCATCGTCGATATGCAGTCAAAGACGATCCGCTTTAACCGCAGCCGGTTCAGCACGCTGAACACCGACGACATCATCGCCGCGGTGGCCGGGACGCCGCAGCTGTAATCAGTAAAACAGGACATTTCTGAAAGGAGATGTCTTTTCTTTTTGCGTGAAAAAAGGTAAACTTAGCGCTGGATAAAGGAGGAATCGCTTGTGGAAACAATAGAATTAAAAACCGCGATTCTGCACAGCCTGGATATGAATCTGGGAATGCCGGTGGTATCGCAGGTGGAATTGGAACCGACGGATTTTTTGAATACCTATCTGGAAAAACGGCTGCAGCGTCTGGCCGGCAGCGAACATTGCCGCACTAGTACGACGGCCAGCATCGGCGGGGTCAGTCTGGATGAGGTGCTGAAAGCCTCGGACTGGCAGGCATTTTATGAATTTACGCTGCAGCTGCTGGAAAAGCTGTTCAACTACCGCCAAAGCAACGGCGGTCAGAGCGCGGACGTTTTGTTCGCGCTGCTGGAAATCGACCGGCATTTAAGCTTATATGTCGGAATTCTGGATTACCGCAGCTCGTTGATTCATCATCTCAGCCAGGATGAGCGTCAGACCCGGCTGGAGCTGGTTGAGTATCAGACGACGCTGCCCGGCGCGTCGGCCGGGGTAAGCTTCGAGTTCTGCACCGATCTGTTCACCGGGCTGACGCAGCTGATCGAGAAGAAGGAAAAAGGCTTTACGCCGCTTTCAGAGCTGCTGCTGAACCAACAATTTGAAATGACGCCGAAGGAGAAGATCAAGGCGGCGCAGAAAATCGTGCAGGAAATTCATCCCAGCGACGATCTCACCGAAATGAACCGCCGGGTCGAATTCAAACAGAAAGTCGCGGAATCGCTGCAGGAAAAAGAGGAAGTCAACCTGGAAGAAGTCTTTGAGGAAATCTATGTCGACGATCCTTCAACGCTGTTTGAAGCAAAGGCGAAGCTGCAGGACCGCGGTCTGGATCAGCAGCGGATGGTCGTGACCAGCTCCGCCTACGACGCCAAGCTGAAAAAGCAGAAGCTAGTGACGGACAGCGGGATATCGATCGTCTTGCCAATTGATTATATGCACGATCAGAGCCATGTGGAATTCATCACCAATCCCGACGGCAGTCTGTCCATTCTGCTGAAAAACATCACGCATATCTATGATAAATAAAAGCGAAGGACGCCGGAACTAACCTCAGCTTGGAAAAATGCAGGGCAGAAGGGATTCAAGATGAATCCCCGGATCATTTCAGCCGGCCTTTTCCTGGCTGGCGGCGAGGGTCGTTCAAGGTTGGAAAAAAGAATAAATGTAAAAAGTTACACTGCGAAATGTAAAAATTCTCTTTTGATCAGAAACATGGCGATTTCCGTCTTGACAACCGGTTCAGTTTCGCTTAAACTGAATCCATATTCAAAATTCAGTGAACAGGAGAGTAGCTTAAGATATCCATCAGCGAGCCAAAACAGAGTGAAAGTTTGGCGGCACTGTCGAAAGCGAAGCGCACCTGGGAGAAGTTCAGATGAAAAAAGTAGTCTGAAACGTGAGTCTGCGTTAACGAACGAGGGGGTCGGAACAGTGGTTTCCGGCAACTAGGGTGGTACCGCGATGTGAGTCGTTCCTAGATTAGAGGAACGGCTTTTTTGTTTGGAAAAGAGGGGTAATATGAGAAAGATGAAAAACACGTTGATCCTGGCCGTTATGATTTTCTGCCTGTGGATCACAACCGGATTGTCGCTGGCGGCTGAGGAGGAACAACCAGCGCAAGGCAATCCCGCCAACCGGCTGGAGGAAATCCTGCAGCGGGGCAAACTGATCGTCGCGACGTCGCCGGACTTTGCGCCGCAGGAGTTTATCGACGATTCCAAGAAAGGGCAGGAGCAGTATGTCGGCTCGGATATTCTGATGGCGCAGTATATTGCCGATCAGCTGGGCGTCGAGCTGGAAATTCAGGCAATGGACTTCGCGATGGTGCTCAGCTCGGTCGATCTGGGCGAAAGCGACATGGCGATCAGCGGCTTCGGCTGGAAGGAAGACCGCGAGGATTCCTTTGAATTATCCGACGGGTTTAACAAAACCGGAGAAGCAGCCTGTCAGGGGCTGATGATCCGCCGTGCAGATGCGGAGAAGTATCCGGATCTGGCCAGCTTCGACGGGAAACTGATCGCGGCGCAGGCCGGCTCGCTGCAGGAAAACTATGTGCAGACCCAGCTGCCGCAGGCGACGCTGGAAACGATCACGTCGATGGACATCGGCATCCTGAGCTTAACCACCAACAAGGTGGATGCGCTGGCTTCCGACTGCGACGTGGCCAAAGGCTATGTATCCAAGGACAATTCGCTGATCTTAGCGGATGCGCGCTTTGATACGACGCTGGAAGATCAGCACGCCGGCAATGTGCTCGCGGTCAAAAAAGGTGAAACCGAGCTGATTGCCGCGGTCAACAACATTATTGCGGACATCAACGAAAAGGGTCTGTACGAACAATGGAAAAACGAAGCCAAGACGCGGGCTTCCAAGCTGGGCATTGAATTCGACGGCTCCGAAGGCGTGGCGAAGAAGTCGCCGGGCGTCATCCAGGTCTTCCAGGAGAATTCCGGCATCTTCATGAGCGGCTTGTGGGAAACCTTGAAGCTGGCGGCAATCACCGTCTTCTTCGGTACGATTTTCGGGGCGCTGATCGCGATCATCAAGCTGTCGAAGAATCCGCTGCTGAAATTCATCACGGCGGTGTATGTGGAAGTGCTGCGCGGCACGCCGATTCTCGTTCAGCTGTATATCTTCCGCTTCTTCTTGCCGATGGCCTTTCCGTGGCTGAACCTGTCGAAATATGCCTGCGTTGTCATCGCGTTGGTCTTCAACAGCTCCGCCTATGTTGCGGAAATTATTCGTTCCGGCATCCAGGCTGTGGACAAGGGCCAGAGTGAGGCGGCCAAGAGTCTGGGCATGTCCAACCGGCACATGATGATGAAAATTATTCTGCCGCAGGCGGTCAAGAACATTCTGCCGGCGCTGGGCAACGAGTTTGTCACGATGATCAAGGAAACCTCGCTGGCTTCCACCTTCTATATCGGTGAACTGATGTATACGCGGACGCTGTTAATGAGCACGAAGTTCTATGCCTGGCAGCCGCTGATCATCATCGCCGCGATCTACTTCGTCGTGACCTTCGTCTTGTCGAAGGGCATTCAATATATGGAAAAGAGGATGAGCGTCAGTGATTAATGCAGGAGAAAAATTAATTGAAGTTAAGGATCTGAAAAAGAATTTCGGATCGCTGGAAGTTTTAAAAGGGATCAACGAAACAATTCATAAGGGCGAGGTCGTTTCGATCATCGGCCCGTCCGGCAGCGGCAAGTCGACGTTTCTGCGGTGTCTGAACCTGCTGGAAAAGCCGACCAGCGGCCAGGTTATCTTTGAAGGTGTGGACATCGCCGACAAAAAGATCAACATCGATCACCACCGTCAGAAGATCGGCATGGTGTTCCAGCACTTCAACGTTTTCCCGCATTTAACCGTGCTGGAAAATATCACGATCACTCCGACGCTGGAAAAGAAAGTTCCGCAGAAGGAAACTGAAGAAAAAGCGATGAAGCTGCTGAAGCAGGTCGGTCTGGAGGACAAGGCGCAGGAATATCCGCGCAAGCTCTCCGGCGGTCAGAAGCAGCGGCTGGCGATCGTGCGGGCGATGGCGATGGAGCCGGACGTCATGTTGTTCGACGAACCGACCTCGGCGCTCGATCCGGAAATGGTCAAGGATGTTCTGGAGGTTATCCAGCAGCTGGCCGAAGGCGGCATGACGTGCGTGATCGTTACGCATGAAATGGGCTTTGCCCGTTCAGTCAGCGACCGCGTGCTGTTTATGGATGAGGGCGTGATCGCCGAACAGGGCAGCCCGGCGGAAATCTTCGATCACCCGACGCATCCGCGGACGATTGAATTCCTGAGCAAAGTGCTTTAAGAAACAGACGTTTCTGACAGGATCAGGACAAGGCCTGGGGCAAACCGGAACAAAAAAGGAATACCCCGCAGCCGTAAAGACGAAACTAAAATCGGAGGTGCCTCAATGAAAACAACCTTTCAGTACGATCATTACTATACTTATTCCGAGCTGACCGATGCGCTGCAGACGCTGGTCAAAAACCATCCGGATTTACTCACGATGGAATCGATCTGCAAGAGTGAAAAGGGCCGCGACGTGTGGGCGCTGACGCTGACTAATAAGCAGACGGGCGATCCGCTGGCAAAGCCGGCGTTCTATATCGACGCCAATACGCATGCCGGGGAAGTGACCGGTTCGATGGCGGCGCTGCATACGCTCGACGTCTTATGCACCAACTATGGCGAAGATGCGCAGCTGACACGGCTGGCGGACACCCTGACGTTCTATGTCATCCCGCGGATCAGCGTGGACGGCAGCGAGGTGTATCTGACTTCACCGTATGACCTGCGTTCCGCCGACCGGCCGTATCTGACGCCGGTGCAGCAGCCGGGTTTGGTGCCGGAAGACATGGATCAGGACGGTGTGATCCGGATGATGCGGATTAAGGACAAGCACGGCGCCTGGAAGATCAGCAAGACGCACCCGCAGTTAATGGAAAAGCGCAAGCCGGACGAGCGGGAAGGCGAGTTCTACACAGTCGTCAGTGAAGGCGTGCTGAAGGGCGCCAACGGCAATGAGATTCAGCCGGCTCCCACGTTATGGGGATTGGACTTCAACCGCAATTACCCATTCGGCTGGTTCCATGAATCCCGCCAGGCCGGGGCCGGGGCTTATCCGTTAAGCAATCCGGAAAATAAAGCGGTGGTGGATTTTGTTTTAGCCCATCATAACATCGGTGCGGTCGCCACGCATCATACCAGCGGCGGCGTGATTCTGTACCCGCCGGGAACCCGCCCGGAAAAGAGCGCGGATCCTGACGATATGCGCCGGCTGCGCGAGATCGCGGCGATGGCGACGGAAGAAATGGGCTATCCGGCGATTAATATTTTCGATCACTTCATGACGGATCAGGAAAATTATTCCTCGGGCGCGTTTGATGACTGGTGTTTCCAGGATCAGGGCATTCCTGCCTATACGCTGGAGCTGTGGAACCTGTTGGAACGGGCCGGCTGCAAGATCGACTGGGACCGCCGCGACGCCAAGAGCGAAGCGGAATGTCTGGACACGATGGCGAAGGTATTGGCATGGTGCGCGGAAAACGCTCCGGAAAGCATGGAAGCGTGGACGCCTTATCAACATCCGCAGCTGGGCCTGGTTGAAATCGGCGGGCTGAATCTGAAATTCACAGAGGAAAACTGTCCGAATGCGTTTTTATTGCAGGAAGTGGAAAAAACGACGAAGTTCTGCCTGCGCTACGCTCAGTCGCTGCCGCAGCTGGAGATCGACAAGACAAACGTGAACTGGCTGGGCGCGGATCTGGCGGAAGTGACCGTCACGATTTCCAACGTGGGCTATCTGCCGACCTATTTAAGCCGGGAAGCGAAGCTTCTGGGCACGGCCAGACCGGTCAAGGTTTCGCTGCAGGGGCAGATTGAAAGCTTCATCGCCGGGCATGCGATTATGGAAATCGGCGATCTGGAAGGCTATTCCGGCGTCAACGCCGAGTATCGTTCCTGTGAAGTCACCACCGGCGCTCACGCGCCGCTGACGCACACTCTGCGCTGGCTGGTGCAGGCGCGCAAGGGCGCGGAGATCACGATTACCGCATTCCAGCCGAAAGCCGGCCGTGCGGTCGTGAAGCTTGTGTTGTAAATGGGCGCGGACTTGATTTAAAAATCAGAAGCAACAGGGGAAATTGACGGGATCACCGCCGATTTCTCCTGTTTTATTCTTACGATTGGATTGCTTGATGATTTCGTTGCAAGAAATTGGATCTGTGATAAGATTAAAAGAATCAGGAAGGATGAGTTCATGAAACAAATCAAAAAAGAACCGCAGGCCCCGCGCCTGCCGCTGGCATTAGAAACCGTTGTGCTGACGTCCGCACTGGCCGCCCAGGAAAAATTGATCGGCCTGGAAATCAACGACGATCTGTGGCCGGAAGAAAAAGCGCTGGGGAAGGAATTCAGCGAGTGCCGGCTGACGAAAGTGACAATGGCGGCGATCAGCGAGAAGAATTATTTTGTCGACGTGATTTTCGATCATTGCGATTTTTCCAACTGTCAGCTGAGTGAAAGCACGCTGCGGCGGGTTGTGTTCGATCATTGCCGCATGACCGGCGCGGATCTGTCGCGCTGCGTGCTGCAGGACGTCGTATTTCTCAACTGCGCGCTCGATTATTCCAACTTTGCGTTTTCCAGCTTTAAGAGCTGCCGCTTTGCGGACTGCATCTGCACGCAGTCTTCGTTCAGCGAGGGAAAGTTTACCGCCTTTGAGATCCAGCGGTGCAAGCTGGATGAAAGTGAGTTTTTCCACAGTCATCTTAACGGCGTCGATCTGTCGACCTGTACGATTGAAGGCATCGCGCTGTGCGGGGATGAGCTGAAGGGCGTGATCGTCAATCCGTCGCAGGCGGTGGATCTGGCCCGGGTTCTGGGGATTGTCATCAAGGAAGAATAAAGAAACTTTCGGCTTACACAAATATTTCACAATTCATCCATGTTCCTCACACATGAGGGGGATATAATGTAGACAATCAAATGAGAGTTTGATTAATTTCTTTCCCCCGTTAAGCCAGACTCCCTGGCAATAGAAAAATCATTCCTGATGGAATGGAAATAGAAAGGCGCCCGGTAAGCGAATTTCTATTTTTTTTATCTTTCATTTTACTTTTATTGGGAATAGGATGTTGCGGGCAGCGGCGGATGAAAGAATACCGACGGTCGCCTTTTTCGATTCGCGCGTCTGTTTTCTGGAAATGAAAAAGCTCAGAAGATCAACAGGTGATTCTTTTTCGATCGCTGTCATCATCAAGTCCGGGCGGGGGAGAATTGGGCCGTGATAAAACGGGGGCTTTTCGGACGGGTGACGAAACTGTAAGTTGGCTGTAAGCTCAAACGATGGAGGATTGCGGTCAACTCTCTTATAATGAAGCCAGAAATCAAGGAGGAAAGGCTTCATGAAAAAAAGAACAGGATGGCTGCTCATCAGTTTAGGTCTGGCGGCAGGCTTGCTTTGGTGGTTTAAAAAACAAAAGGAAGCGGACGATGATGATTAAGAATCTGCGCTGGCTCGCCGCGATGGTGTTCGTTTTCGGCGGCATGAGTCTTTGCCTTTTGGATCGGTACAATCCGATGCTGAATTTGATCACGGATATTCTGCACCAGGGCAGCCGGCTGATGCTTCGCTGAACTGCCGCGGCTGAAGCACCAATGCGGTCACGGCGTCCTGGCTTAAATCCACTGCGAAATCGGGACTGGCTATCCAGTCCTTTTCAATTTTTCCTCTCCCGAGATCAGGATGTAATCCGCGGGACAGCGGATCGTTAGGAAATCGGAATAATTATTTTTCAGGCTGAAATATAATTTCAGTTCCGGCGCTGCGGGAACACAAATCCGATCAATCTTTGTAGCCCTTAAGCCTAAGTTCTAAGGATGGAGTAAAACAGGCTTATTTGAGGGAATTATTACCATAGTCGAACGAGTTTCGCCCCGGAAAGAGATTGCGGTTCCGAGGACCCTATGCTAAAATTATTATAATAGATATCAGGCAGAGATAAAAACACTCCCCTAATTCTTTAAGCAGTTCAGACAACTGGTTGGAAATCTTAAAATTAACAATTCGTTTTCGATTTCTGGCGACAGTCCAAGCAAGGCGGATGAAGCGGGGGAATAAAGATGACTTCACAAAAAATAATCCTGATCGTAGAAGATAATGAAATTAACCGGGCGATGCTGCGCGGAATTTTAGAGTCGGAATATAAAGTCTTGGAAGCGCCGAATGGGTTAGAAGCGCTGAAAGTGCTGAATGATCAGAAGGATAATGTTTCCCTGATCTTATTGGATATCGTGATGCCGGTCATGGACGGCTATACGTTTTTGTCGATCCTGAAAAACGATCCGTCAATTTCCTCGATTCCGGTCATCGTTGCGACGCAGAATGATAACGAATCCGATGAAGTGGCCGCGCTTTCTCATGGAGCGACGGATTTCGTTGCCAAACCATATCGGCCGCAGATCATCCTGCATCGCGTCGCCAGTATCATCAGCCTGCGCGAAAACGCCGCGATGATCAATCAGTTCCGCTATGACCGGCTGACCAGTCTTTACAGTAAGGAATTCTTTTACCGGCGGGTGCGCGAGGAGCTGCAGGCCCATCCGGATCGGGAATATGATATGTTGTGTTCCAATATCGAAAACTTTAAATTGATCAATGATATTCTGGGGGTGCCGGCGGGCGATCAGCTGCTGATCAGCGTCGCCGAGATGATCCAGGAAAAAATCGGAGAGCGCGGGATCTGCGGCCGGCTGAGCGCCGACCAGTTTGCCTGTCTGATCCGCCGTCCGCAAGCCTATCCGCAGGAATATTTTATTCACGCCAACAGTGAGATCAACACGCTGGCGAACATGCAGAACGTTGTTGTGAAGTGGGGTGTTTACGTCATCCGCGACAAACAGGTGTCAGTGGAACAGATGTGCGACCGGGCCTTATTGGCGGTGCGCCGGATCAAAGGACAATATAACAATTATGTCGCAGCCTACGACGATACGCTGCGCAATAAGCTGCTGCGGGAACAGGCGATTACCGACAGTATGGAAGCTGCGCTGAAGCAACGGCAGTTTGTGATTTATCTTCAGCCCAAGTTCCAGATTAAAGATGATCAGCTGGCGGGCGCCGAGGCGTTAGTGCGCTGGAATCATCCGCAATGGGGGTTTCAGTCGCCGGCGGAATTTATTCCGCTGTTTGAACGCAACGGATTTATCACCAAGCTGGATCAGTATGTTTGGGAACAGAGCTGCGCGGAGCTGCATCGGTGGGATAAGGCGGGATATCCGCAGATTTCAGTTTCGGTGAACGTGTCCCGGGCCGATATCTACAACAGCGATTTGATTGACTTTCTGACTCGAATCCTGAAAAAATATGAGCTGTAGCCTTCCCGGCTGCATTTGGAAATCACGGAAAGCGCCTATACCGAAAATCCCGGTCAGATCATCGCGACGGTGGAACAGCTGCGGACGCTGGGCTTCGTGATTGAAATGGACGATTTCGGCAGCGGGTATTCGTCGCTGAATATGCTGAACCAGCTGCCGCTGGATATTCTAAAGCTGGATATGAAGTTTATCCAGAATGAAACCGCCAAACCGACGAACCAGGGAATTCTGCGGTTTATCATGAGCCTGGCGCGGTGGATGAATTTAAGCGTCGTCGCGGAAGGCGTGGAAACCCGGGAACAGCTGGAACGGCTGCGGGAAACCGGCTGCGATTATGTGCAGGGCTATTACTTTGCCCGGCCGATGCCGTGTGAGGAATTTGAAAAGCTGCTGCGGAAGCAACACGAACAGGCGTCGAAAAAATCGCTGGAAAATTCGCTGCCTCTGCCCGATCAGCAGAAGCCGATGCTTTTGTTAGCGGATGGGGACGTCCGGTATTGTGAAGAAATGCGTGGCGTCTTGAGTCAGCAGTATCTTGTCCAGTGCGTTAGCGACGGTCAGAGTGTATTGCAGTATTTGGATATGTACGCCAATCAGATCCGGCTGATTATTTTAAGTCTGGACTTAAAGGACCCGGAGGGGATCGACGTGCTGAAAACGCTGCAGCACCGCATTGAGGTTCGCGATATTCCGATCATTGCGACCGGTTATTGGGATGATCAATGGGAGGAAGCAGCGCTGGATATCGGCGCGGATGATTTTGCGGGCAAGCCGCACACCCCGATGAGTTTATGGAAACGCGTGCAGCGGACGCAGAGTCTGAGCGTTTTGCGGCAGCAGGAACAAATTCTGCGCGAGGAAGCTTACCGCGATTATTTAACCGGGCTGTTAAACCGCCGCGGCTTGTCTGCGGTTTGCCAGGCGCTGCGGCAGGATGACGCGCCGCTGGCGCTGTTCCGGTTTGATCTCGATAATTTGAAAAAAGTCAACGACCAGCTCGGCCGCGATCAGGGGGATCAGCGGATTCGTCAGTTCAGCCATCTGCTGCGTTCCCATTTCCGGCAGAGTGATATTCTGGCGCGGCTGGGGCAGGATGAATTCATCGTCGTCATGAAGAAGACGGCGCGCAAGGAAGCGGTCGTCAGAAAAGGGGAAGCGTTGGGGCAGGCGTTTGTCGAAGCCGGGTGGAATCAGGATGTGCCGCTGACGGTTTCCGCCGGCATCGCGATGTGGGATCTGAGTGAAACGCTCGACGAAGTCTTGGCGCGGGCGGACAGCGCGTTGAAATGCGCGAAGGTCGGATGTCAGAGCCGCTGCCGTTTATGGGAGGAAGCGAATGTATGGGGGATCAGGAGCGAAATTGTGAAAAAATAGTGCGGGCTTTCTGCACTGCCTGGTTTGAAACACAGGACGTCGGGAAAACCGCCGGTTTTCTCTGCGCGGACATTGATTTTATCGAAACTGGCGAACAGGAATTTGCCCGCGGACTGGATGCGATGCGGGCTTATATCATCACGGATATTCAAGAACTGGATGAGCCGTTTTCAGTTGCTTTTCCCGTGATGAAATGCCGCCTTTTACAAGCGGATTTGGGTTCTGTTTTTACTGAAATGATTCTTCAAAACTCCCAGTATGCCTGGCATCTTCGGGGGTTTTTTATCTTGCGGCGGCAGCGCGAGGGGTGGCGGATCTTAAGTCTGCATTTTGCCGAGCCGGGCCGCAGCCAGCAGCAGGGTGAACACTATCCGCAGACGCTGGTCGTGGAACGACTGCGCCGTCAGCGGGAGGAACTGCTCAACGACACGCTGCCGGGCGGAATGATGGGCGGCTACATAGCCGAGGATTTTCCGTTTTATTTCATCAATGATCAGATGCTGGCCTATTTGGGATATCAGGATGAAGCGGAATTCATCGCGGATATCCAGGGAAAGATTATCAACTGCATGCATCCGGATGACCGCCGGCGTGTCGATGCGGAAGTGATCGCCCAGCTGGAAACCGGGGATGAATATACAGTCGAATACCGGATGAAGAAAAAGGACGGCAGTTATATCTGGGTTCACGACTTAGGCCGGCGGCTGCAGGCGGAGGATGGACGTCCGGCCATTTCGTCGGTGTGCTACGACATCACCGCCCAAATTCAGGCGCAGGAAGAAGTGCTGCGCTTATACAATAACATTCCCGGCGCGGTTTTCCGCTGCCGCTATGATGAGAAGCTGAGTCTAGTCAGCGCTAACGACGGCTTGTTTGATTTCATCGGCTATACCCGTGCTGAATTTGCCGAACTGGGTAATCAGCTGGCGGCGATTATCGAACCGGAGGATTTGCCGGATGTCGTCAGGCGGCTGCGCGAACAGCTGCGGCAGGCCAAGACGATCCATATTGAAAACCGGCTGCGCTGCAAGGACGGCAGCGTGAAGTGGGCTTCAGTCAAAGCTCAGCTGTTCATGGAGAACGATGAATCCTTTTTTGATTGTGTCTTCATCGACATCACGGAGGAAAAGCAGCTGCGCCGGCGTGAAAAAGAACTCTATGAGCGGGAGCTGCGTTATTTCGTGGAAGCGGCGAGCGGCAATCAAAGCGGGCAGGGCCGGCTGAACGTGACGCAAAATCTTTTGGAAAGTTATTTGACAACGGCGAATTTCGCCGTCGCCCAGGTGGGCGACAGCTATGATCAGGTGATCGCTCAATTCGCGCACTCCTCCATGGATCCGGACACCGGCCTGCGGATTGAGAAGCAAATGCAAAGAGAACAGGTCCGGGCGGATTATGCCGTCGGCAAGAGCGAATATCACTTCGAATTTCTGCGCAGTACGCGCGAGGGCGCGTTCTGGAGTCATACGACATTCCATTCCTGTCTGAATCCGGAAACCGGGGAACTTATTCTCTTTTTCTATACGCTCGATATCACGGAGCAGAAGCTGCAGGAACAGCTGCTGGATCAGATCGTCAGCTTGAATTACGACATCATCGCGGAAATTGACGCGCACAGCGGGCAACTGCGGATTCATGCTTCCAATGATCCGATGGTTCCGGCCGAGGATCAGTTTTCACTGGCGATTGAACAATTCGCCAGCCGTTATGTCAAACCGGAATTCATTGCGGAATATCGCCGTCAGCTGGATCTGGACCGCATGAAACGAACGCTGGCCGAACAAGGCCCGTATACATTCTCGGTGGAAATGCAGGATGATCAGGGGCAGACCCGCGTCAAAGTCTATAAGGTTTTTTATCTTGACTCTCAGCTGGAGCGTCTGTGCGTCACGCGTAGCGATGTGACGGATGTCGTGCGTCAGGAACAAACGCAGAAAGCGGAGCTGGCGGCCGCGCTGAATGCCGCGCAGCAGGCGAATGCTGCAAAGACAGATTTTCTATCGCGGATGTCGCATGAGATCCGGACTCCGATGAACGCAATTCTGGGAATGAGCGCGATCGCCGCCCAATCGCTGAACGATCCGGACCGGGTGGGCGAGTGCATCGAAAAAATTCAGCTGTCCTCGCGGTTTTTACTCAGCTTGATCAACGACATTCTCGACATGAGCCGGATTGAAAGCGGCAAGCTGCTCCTGAACAACGGGCCGCTGCTTACATGCAGGCTGATCGAAGGCGTCAGTACGCTGTGCGCCGGTCAGGCCGCGGCCAAGGGTGTTCGTTACCGGTGTGTTGTCGAGCCGTCGCTGCAGGCGGAATACACCGGCGATTCAATGAAGCTGCAGCAGGTTTTGGTCAACATTCTAAGCAATGCGGTGAAGTTTACGGATTCCGGCGGCGAGGTTGTCCTGCACGCCAGCCAGGTTCTGGCGAAAAAAGAGAATGCCGTGGTCCGGTTTGTCATTCGCGATACGGGCGTCGGCATCAGTCCGGAATTTCTGCCGCACCTGTTTGAGCCCTTTTCACAGGAGTCGACGGGAACGACTGCGGCGTATGGCGGCAGCGGATTGGGACTGGCGATCTCCAAAAGTGTTGTCGATCTGATGGACGGGCGCATCAGCGTGCGTTCAGAAAAAGGAAAAGGGACGGAATTTACCATCGAGGTCAAACTGGGCGTTGTTTCCTCCGCGGCTGAAGCCAGCGGCTGGAATTCGGTTGATGCCGATTCCGCGAATCGAAATCCGCGGAATCTGGATTTTACCGGCCGGCGGATTCTGTTGGCCGAAGACAACGCGATCAATACCGAGGTGGCGGTGCTGCTTTTGCAGGCTAAAGGCTTCATCGTCGATACCGCGGAAACCGGCGAACAGGCGCTGCGGTGTTATGAGGCCTCCAGCCCGTATTCCTACGACGCCATTCTGATGGATATCCGGATGCCGGTGATGGACGGCCTGAGCGCTGCCGCCGCGATCCGCCGCTGTCCGCGTGCGGACGCTGCGCAGATTCCGATTGTTGCGATGACAGCCAACGCCTTTGACGACGATATCGCCAAGAGTCTGGCGGTGGGGATGAACGCGCATCTGGCTAAGCCGATCGACCCGGATTTGTTGTATCAGACGCTCAATGATTTAATCGGGAACAAGGAGGAAAACCCATGGCGGACGTTAAAATAATCATGGAAACTTACGGCGTGAATTACGCGCTGACAATGGAACGGTTTATGCGGCAGGAAAAGATGTATGTGCGAATCCTGGGCATGTTGTTCAAGGACGAAAGTCTGGGGGATCTGCGGCGGGCGCTGCAGGCGGAAAATCTGGACGGAGCCTTTCAGGCGGCGCATACGCTGAAGGGGGTATCTGGGAACTTGGGGTTAACGCCGTTAGTTTCCAT
>PVML01019320.1_pt1 | contig 28540 bp, 39 predicted proteins | sample 1853371 | NCBI WGS metagenome assembly PVML01 (sample SAMN08533508, study PRJNA380276) | Human gut metagenome, whole genome shotgun sequencing project. | isolation source: participant 1, chromium library | host: Homo sapiens | collected 2017 | reverse complement strand
GGGAAAACGGTTGTGGCTTGGTTGTTCAGTATGTGGTTTTGAAGGTATATGTGAAATGTACTAAATGCGCGAGTGGCTCAGTGGTGGAGCACCACCTTGCCAAGGTGGGGGCCGCGGGTTCGAATCCCGTCTCGCGCTTTCAATTTTGCCCGGTTTTACCGGGCTTTTTTCGTATCGTGTTGCATTTCATGTTGCATGGCATTTTCTAAAAGCTTATACCAGCTATCCGGATTGCGCTCTTTAAGGAGTTTTATGAGCTCTTCCGGTGATAGATTTTCTTTATCATTCACAGAGGACTTCTCCGAATTTACAATGCTTTCAAAGTAGTTATCTATGGTATTGTCAACACGCACACGCTCATCAGAGAAAGTCTGTGTATAGATCCTTTTCATTACCTCATCGGTTTTCCATCCACCGCGCTCCTGAGCATATTTGTCCGGAATCCGAAGCAGAGCCATGACAGAGGCGTTGAGATGCCGAAGGTCATGGAATGTGATAGGGGATAGCCCATTATCATGCTGAAGCTTAATCCAGCGGTGATACAGCGCTCTGCCGCTCATCGGTACAAGTACATCCCCCTCTACCTGGTCGATTAGATTCTGTATGTATGGCGGGATCTGTAAGCGACGGTTACGTGTTGGGTTTTTAGCCAGTTCTTTACGTACTGGCTTATTGTTAATGTCTACAACCACCTCATGGATTGTAATGTAATTTCCTGAGATAGACTTGGATTTTGTCAGCCCACGGACCTCAGACATGGAGAAGGACAGCCAGGCAGCCAGCAATACAGGTAATTCGATATCAGTCCCCTTAATGATGTTAAGGACGGTTTTGCTGGCGGAAGTTCCACCAGTCGGGGTGTAACAGTGGGAAGTTCTATCTGCTCAAAATCGAGGTCATGTACACCATATTTGTTCAACACAGGGCGGATCAGGCCCCACTCATTGCGTACACGCTTGGCAGATATGGGCTTACCCTTTTTAGAGGGGCTGTTGGCCGGTCTGTGGGCTTCTGCGCTCAGAGCTTCCTGAAGGATTGTTATATCAATATCTTTGATGGGAGTATCCATCAGATCAGGAAAAGCATTCTTCTGGATGCACCGATAGTCTTGGAGCGTAGTGGGAGAACGGTTCAGGTTCTCTCTGGATTCAATATATTTGTCGATTGCCTGGGATAATGTGAGCTTTCCATAATCCTGCCGTTTCCGGATCTTGTCAGGTGTTTTGGACGCCTGAAACTGTGCAGCAGCCAGTTCAGCCCGTTTCCGTCCTGCCGGACTGGGATCGTCATCGGTAAAAGATTCATAGATCCTTTTGTTCTTCCATTTCTGGGTCTTTTCATCATATATTCGTTCCGTGTGGCTGTAAGCCAGACAGCGCCATGAGCCAGATGGAAGTTTCTTTGCTGTTGCCATAGTATCATTCCTCCTTAAAAATGAGCATAAAAAATACACCTGTACAGGTGTGCGGAGGTATGGTACAATGTAGGTGGTTAAGCTATATTGTATTGGCCTCCGTGGCCTGTACAGAAAATCTATTTAAAGCCGTTCAGTGTTGGTAGCACTGGGCGGTTTTTGCAATTTGACAAATAAACAGATTTGACATATAATATACTTAACAAGACAGCCGATAAGGAAGGTCAAGACTTCCCGCTCCGGCGATTAAACGTATCTAAGTAGAGCCGCTTATCTTTCCAGGGACAAAGCGGCTCTACTTATTTTTTAAATTCAGAATAGCAACAATCAATAACGCTACGGTCAGGATTATTTGAAATTCTTCGTATGTACTCATAAGCATTCCCCTTTCCGCAAGACTCGGAACGGGGTCATAGCCGCCCTATCGGCTGCCCAGGTAAGTATATTATATTGTCAAGGTGGCAAAGATACAATTGTTTTCAGGTATTGTGTTTAGAAATATTATTTCTTTTGTAACCGAGTTTTAAAATATATATTTTTACCATACTGTTGGAATATATAGCTCTCCAATTCATGAATGACAGATGGCCGTTTACCCATATCGTAATTTAATGGATCATTAAAAACAATATAAATACAGTTATTATCACTATCAAGTTCTAATAGAGTGCCTTTTAAATAACTACGCGCGCCACCTCCTTGCTTTAAGATGATATTATTCCAATCTTTTGATATTATGTAAAAGTTGGGATCTGAAGGTAATAAATTCTGCTCTTCCTTCCATGGTGGTAAAAATTTATTTAAAGAAAACATTGTTTCGGAACCACAATGTATACAGTAGCGAGCATTACCTGCAGCTAAGGCTCCACAACCATTTCCATAACTATCAATGTTTGAACAGCGATTGATCAAATCAGCTCCACAGATAGGGCAATAATCTCCGTCTAATGGAACTTCCTCATTATCACATATGGGACAACGAAGAGCTTTGCTATTTTCATTTACCTTAATTCTAGTTGGATATTTCATTTTTCCTTCTCCATATTGAAATGAACTTTTGCCACATATCGGACAAAATGAAGATTCTGTCAAATTTTTTGTGCTTTCGCAATTTGAACAGTGTTCGGCTTCAAGTTCTTTTGATAAATCCTCTGTAGCTATATCATTTAAGGATTTAATTGATATACCTTCTTTCAACTGCGAGGTATAAGATAATATGCGCAGATCCTTCATAGAGACACCATGTACAAATTGCTCAATTTCATATTTTAATGATTCCAATCGATATGATATAACAGCATCTGTAACATTATATTCTTGTACAAGTTCTTGTTTAAAACGAGAAATATCAAAATAAGTATTAAGAAGGTGGTGATTTTTTTTGATTTTTGGAAGGAGCGTTTGAAATGGAACGTTTAATTCAGCACTTCCTTCGTTAGCCTGCCACTCTAAATATTTGTTTTGGCTTGGCAAAGCTGTTTCAAAACAATTAAAGGATTTACAATTGATGTTTCTATGAAACGCCAAGTGTATAGCCTCATGAGAACAATCTATTTTTTGTTCAATTTTATTTCGATGTGAATTTAAAAGTATAATATCTGGCTTAGAGCTATCACCAAGGCAAGCCATTCCTCGTAGACCTGAACTTTCAAAGGGAACTTCTCCTACTTGTATTCCACGAGAACGACAAAGACTTATTATATCAAGGTTGTATTCATTTTTATCTAGTCCCCAATTTTGCTTTAGCTTTGCTATCAATTTATAAAGATCAGCTTTTCTTATATAGTTCATAGCATTCCTTTATTTCCAAATAATGTATTGAAAAATTATTCTCCCCTAAGTTTCTTAATCATATCAATGGCAAGTTTAATATCATTAGGGTTGATACCATTTTTTTCTGCTTCCTTTGCAAAGCTGAAATATACATTATTCAGCTGTTCCGGTTCTCTCCCTAAAAGATAGTCTACAGATACGCCAAGCTCGTCAGCCACTTTCTGCAATTTTTCAGCGGTTGGTGATGCTTTATCCCATCTAACGATTGTGCCATTCCCAAAACCTAATTTAGCTTCAAGATTGGGCAAACTCATTCCTTGTTCTTTTGCTAGTTCTCGAATTTTATCGCGTAAATTCATAGTTCCTCCTCAAAAAACAAACATGATTAAAATCGCAAAAAGGTATTGACAACTAGCTTAAAATCATTTAATATAAGGTCATGACAAGATTATAAGCTAGTAAATCATAATAACACAATTTACGTAGTGGTTAATATGAAAATTATCTATTGAAATATCACAATACTATAATAGATTATATTCTAGCATTTGTCAACGGTTTAATAAGATTTTTTATAAAGCAGGAGGTGAAAAAATGTTATATGACCGCGTGAAACAGCTCTGCTCGAATGAAGGTATTACAATCACGGAATTAGAGCGTACTCTAAAATTTGGTAATGGAACTATTCATAACTGGAATAAGTCAGAACCGTCGGTCGCAAAAGCGATGGCGGTGGCGCAATATTTCGGTGTTGGTCTGGACGCTCTTGTTTCTAATACAAAGCTTCCGTCAAAGGAATCCAGAGAAATATTTGCTCGTTTTGACGGGTACACCGAAGACCAGAAGAACCTTATTAAATGTTATATGTCATTGATTGAGACGGGAAAGGTAAGATAATGAACTATTTAATCAGAATCAACTACGATACCGAGCAGCCCATGGTATCAGCGAGAGATTTGCATGAGGGACTGGAAATCGGAACAAGGTTCAATGATTGGTTTCCGAGAATGATGGAGTATGGATTTTCAGAAGGAAAGGATTTTTACTCAAAAATGAGTAAAACCTCTGAAAGCGGTGGAAGGCCATCTGTTGACTATCAGATTTCCGTAGACATGGCAAAGCAGATTTGCATGATACAGCGTTCAGAAAAGGGCCGTCAGTATCGTCAGTATTTTCTTGATCTTGAAAAAGCGTGGAATACACCAGAGCAGATTATGGCAAGAGCATTGAGGTTTGCCCAGCAATCTATGGATAATCTGAAAGAGCATTGCCAGTTTTTAGGTGCTCAGGTTGTAGAGCAGCAGAAAGTTATTGAGGAGCTTCAACCCAAAGCCTCCTATTATGACATGATACTTCAGTGTAAGGATTTGATTGCAACCACAGTTATTGCAAAAGATTACGGAATGTCGGCCAAGAAATTCAATGTAATGCTTCACGATATGGGGATTCAGTTCAAACAGGGTGATACCTGGGTATTATATGCGAAGTATCAAGGTAATGGATATTTGAAGGCTAAAACGTGTAATTATGCAGATACGGAAGGCGTTCAACATTCTCGTGAACATTCTTATTGGACTCAGAAGGGCAGATTATTTTTATATGATTTTTTGAAACAGCAAGGAGTTCTGCCAGTAGTAGATATGCAGCCATACAAAGCACAGAGGAGTATTTCGCAAAGAGTTTAGAAGAAGGAGGGTACATAACATGCATGATTTAACAAGAACCACCATCACATCAATGGAAGCCGCCGAGTGGTGCGGAAAGAAGCATAATGAACTGCTGAAAGATATTCGTAGATATATCAGCCAGTTAGGAGAGGGGAAAATTCCCCACACCGATTTTTTCAAGGAATCTACATACGTTACCGAGCAAAACAAGGCGCTCCCCTGTTTTCTTGTCACCAAGAAAGGCTGTGAGTTCATCGCCCATAAGATGACCGGACAGAAGGGAACGGAGTTTACCGCAAGGTATATTAACCGATTCCATGAGATGGAGCATAAAAAGCTCCCCTGCCCGCTCAACCCGCAGATTGCTTCCGATGTGGCAGATCTGGGCCGAGTAACGGAACGGGTCATGAAAAATCAGGGTTCAGCGCCGCATAAAATAGCGGAGGCTTTCAAAATGATTTCTGAACAGTTTGGAATCCAGCTTCCAGATGATTTCGTGAAGATTCCGGAGTATGAGCAGATGAGTATGACGGAGCTTTTGACAGGCTCTGGCAAAGATTAAGAGAGGGGGGTATCCCACATGACAGCAAGGGAGTACATGGCCTATAGCAGGCAGCGGAGTGATAACATTAAGGCCATTATCGCAGAGCATAAGCAGCGTAAAGGTATGACTGATGCGATGGTAGCCAAGGCGGCAGGCATCAATCCGGGGACATTCGTCCAGCGAAAACGGAATCCCGGAACGTTCCGGCTGAATGATCTCTGGGCGATCTGCAACGTGCTGGACGTGCCACAGGAACAGAGAAATACGATCTTATAGGAGGGAATCATGCAATCAGAAGCAATTAAGTACCAGCCCCCAGTGGAGGGTGTTGTAGTCACCCAGGAAGAGGAGCAGCAGATCCTGAAGCTGGGCCGGATCATGAGGGAACAGCTGGATCAGAGTCATAAGGATGTGCGGCTGTTTGGCAGACTGTCTACGGTGATGGCGTTCCTGCTGGGGATGGAGACGGTGCTGCTGTTGGTAGCTGCCGGAATAATAGCACTGTGAGAGGAGGTGAGGACGATGGATAAGGATGCTTGCGGCACTTGCCGTAATAAGAATCGGTGCATAGAACGGAGCAGGATGTATCCGTGCCTGAGTTACAAGAAGAAAAAAGGACCTGCACAGCGGCAACTGTGGTAGATCCAGAAACTAAAATAATCCACCCTTATTATAAGGGGAAATTTGGAGGAATGCAAGATGTCAATGAAGATCAATAAGCTGGAGATCGAGAATGTAAAACGTGTGAAGGCGGTGAAGATCGAGCCGACCGCCAACGGCCTTACGATCATCGGAGGGAAGAACAACCAGGGGAAGACCTCTGTCCTGGATGCGATTGCCTGGGCCCTGGGAGGGGACCGGTACCGTCCGTCCCAGGCACAGAGAGAAGGCTCCGTAATCCCGCCCAACTTACATATTGTTATGAATAACGGCCTGATCGTGGAACGCCGGGGAAAGAACAGCGACCTGAAGGTGACGGATCCGAACGGGAAGAAAGCCGGCCAGCAGCTCCTGAATGAGTTTGTGGAACAGCTGGCCCTGGACCTTCCCAAGTTCATGGAAGCGACCAGCCGGGAAAAGGCCCAGACCCTTTTGCAGATCATCGGTGTGGGCCCAAGGCTGGCAGACCTTGAACGGCAGGAAAAGGAGCTGTATAACGAACGGACCTATATAGGGCGCACGGCAGACCAGAAAGAGAAGTACGCAAAGGAGCAGCCCTATTATCCGGAAGTCCCGTCCGTCCCTGTATCCGCTTCCGAACTGATCCGCCAGCAGCAGGAGATCCTGGCACAGAACGGGGAGAACCAGAGGAAGAGGGAGCGGCACCACCAGCTGGAGCAGGAATACCAGTCCGTCACGGAACAGATCCAGGCGCTCCTTGCAAAGCAGGGGCAGCTGGAGGCAGACCTTAAGATTGCAAGGGAGACCTCAGAAGGGCTTACGGATCGGTCTACCGCAGAGCTGGAGGAGAATATCTCCAATATCGAGGAGATCAACCGTAAGGTGCGTGCAAACCTGGACAAGGATAAGGCGGAAGAGGATGCCAAAGGATACCGGGAGCAGTATAAACGGCTGACTGCCCAGATCGAGGAGATCCGGAGCCAGAAGACAGACCTGTTAAAAGAGGCGGACCTGCCCCTTCCAGGCCTGGGCGTGGAAGACGGGGAACTGGTCTACCACGGACAGAAATGGGACAATATGTCCGGCTCCGAACAGCTGAAGGTATCCACTGCCATTGTGCGCAGGCTGAACCCGGAATGTGGGTTTGTGCTGCTGGATAAGCTGGAGCAGATGGATCTGGATACCCTGCATGAGTTCGGGCAGTGGCTGGAGCAGGAAGGGCTGCAGGCCATTGCAACCCGCGTATCGACGGGAGGGGAGTGCAGCTTGATCATTGAGGACGGATATGTAGCCGGACAGGAACATCCGGCAGCAGAAGAAAAGAAGGAATGGAAGGCAGGTGTATTTTAAATGGAGATCATCAGAGGAAAACTGCCGGGGGCAAAAAAGGTAGTGGTTTACGGGCCGGAGGGCATCGGGAAGAGTACCTTTGCTTCCCGGTTCCCGGATCCGCTGTTTATTGATACAGAGGGAAGCACCAAGGACATGGATGTAGCCCGGACGGAAGCACCCAGCAGCTGGATGATGCTGATGGAGCAGGTGATGTATGTAAGGAAGCACCCGGAGCTCTGCCGCACATTGGTCATTGACACAGCGGACTGGGCGGAAATGCTCTGCGTTACTCTTCTGTGTGACAAGAACCATAAAAACAGCATTGAGGAGTTCGGCTATGGAAAGGGGTATGTATATCTCCAGGAGGAATTCGGGCGGTTCCTGAACCTGTTGGAAGAGGTGGTAAAGGCAGGGATCCATGTGGTTTTGAACGCCCACGCTAAAATGCGCAAGTTCGAGCAGCCGGATGAGCTGGGCTCTTATGACCGCTGGGAGATGAAGCTGAGCAAAAACGTGGCCCCCATGGTAAAGGAATGGGCAGATATGGTGCTGTTTGCCAATTATAAAACCTTTGTGGTGAACGTGGACGGCCAGGGAGCCCAGAAGGGGAAGAATAAGGCCCAGGGCGGAAAACGGGTCATGTATACGGCCCACCACTGCTGCTGGGATGCAAAGAATCGGTACGGGCTGCCGGAAGAACTGTCCTTTGAGTATGCAGGGATCCGGCATATCATAGAACCCTCCGGGGGGACGGAAAAGGTAGAAACACCGCCGGTTAAAGAGGCAGCTCCGCCAATCCCGCCAGTACAGGCACCACCTGAAACAACAGAACCTCCGGTCAGTAACAAGGGCCATGAGGAGCCTGCAAAGGAAGAGAAAGCAGCGCCACCAGTTAGGAATGAGGGCGTGAATCTGGACCCGAGGATACCCAAGAAGCTGAGGGATCTGATGGCAGCAAATGACGTGTGTGAGTGGGATATGGAAAACGTAGTATTTGCAAAGGGTTATGTCACCGAAGGGACGCCCATCTGGGAATTTGAAACCCAGAACCCGGGAATCATTGATGGGCTTTTAGTTGCATCCTGGGATCAGGTATATGCAGCGATTAAGGAAATGAAGGAAAAAGACGCATTGGTATTTAATTAAACAGGAGGATCAAGATGATGGCAGATTTAGGACAGGAAATTGGATGGGATGACGAGATTGAAAACGAGGGTGCCGATTTTGAGCCGTTACCGGAAGGCACCTATGAATTTGAGGTACGCACGATGCAGAGAGGGAGATTCCCTGGAAGCGACAAGATGTGCGCCTGCAATACTGCGGAACTGACATTAGTGATTGTAGATAATGATGGCAAGGAGCACCAGGTTTTTGAGAGCTTAAAGCTCAACAGCAAGATGGAATGGCTGTTAAGTCAGTTCTTCTTATGCATCGGCCAGAAAAAGAAGGGAGAAGCACTGCGTCCGAACTGGAACGCCGTCCCCGGATCCCGCGGAATGGCGGAGATCACAGTCAATGAATATAAAGACAAGAATGGGAATGCAAAGAAGAACAACCGGGTCGGCAAATACCTTGCCCCGGAACCGAAGCAGTTTAAGGCAGGTGTATTCTGATGGAATTAAGACCTTACCAGGAAGAAGCAAGGGAATCCATTTTTGAGGAGTGGGATAAGGGCGTCCAAAAGACGCTCCTGGTCCTCCCTACTGGCTGCGGAAAGACTGTGGTGTTTGCGAAAGTGGCGGAGGACTGTGTGCGCCGCGGGGATCGGGTGCTGATCCTGGCCCACCGGGGGGAGCTGTTGGAACAGGCAGCGGATAAGATCGGGAAAGCGACCGGTTTGGGATGTGCAACAGAAAAAGCGGAGCAGTCCTGTCTGGGGAGCTGGTTCCGGATCACCGTCGGGTCTGTCCAGACCCTTATGAGGGAGAAACGGCTGGGACAGTTCCCGGCCGGTTATTTTAACACGATCATCATTGACGAGGCTCACCACTGCATTTCAGACAGCTACCAGAAGATCCTGCAGCATTTTGATTCGGCCCATGTGCTGGGCGTGACAGCCACACCGGACCGCGGGGACATGCAGAACCTTGGACAGGTATTTGACAGCCTGGCTTACGAATATACCCTGCCAAAGGCAATCCGGGAAGGATATTTATCCCCGATTAAGGCCCTGACAATCCCGCTGCAGCTGGATTTGTCCGGCGTATCCATGCAGTCCGGGGACTTTAAGGCAGGCGATATTGCAACCGCCTTGGACCCGTACCTGTACCAGATCGCGGATGAGATGGAGAAATACTGTAAAGACCGTAAAACAGTGGTGTTCCTCCCGCTTGTAAAGACCAGCCAGAAATTTAAGGAAATCCTGAATGAAAAAGGATTCCTGGCAGCGGAAGTAAACGGGGAGAGCAGGGACCGGGCGGAGGTGCTGCGTCCCACGAAGGTGCGGAGCCTGTACAGCCAGATGGTAGGGCGGGGGACCCGTCTCTGCGAAGGGAAGGACCATCTCCTTCTGTTGGACTTCCTGTGGCATACGGAGCGCCATGAGCTGTGCCACCCGGCAGACCTGATCTGCGAGAAGAAGGAAGTGGCCCGGAAGATGACCGAAAACCTGGAGGAATCCGCCGGCTGTCCGGTAGACCTGGAGGAGGCGGAGAAACGGGCTTCCGAGGATGTGATCGCAGAGCGTGAGGAATCCCTTGCCAAGCAGCTGGCGGAGATGAAGAACCGTAAAAAGAAGCTGGTGGATCCATTGCAGTTTGAAATGAGCATCCAGGCGGAAGACCTGGCCGGGTATGTACCTGCCTTCGGGTGGGAGATGGCCCCGCCGTCGGACAGCCAGAAACGGGAGCTGGAAAAACGGGGGATCCTTCCCGATGAGATCGACAACGCAGGGAAGGCAGGCAAGATCCTGGACCGTCTCCATAAGAGGCAGGAAGAAGGGCTCACAACCCCGAAACAGATCCGGTGCCTGGAAAAATACGGGTTCCGCCATGTGGGTACCTGGAGCTTTGAAGCAGGCAAGCATATGATCGACCGGATTGCAGCAATGGGATGGAGAGGGGCGCCTCCGGGTGTGGACCCCGGGACGTATATACCAGAGAAATAAGGAGCAGTAAGACATGGAACATAACCAGTATGACCTGTTGGAGGTCTTGGATCATATAGAACCGGCTGAACTGGATTACCAGCAGTGGGTGAACGTGGGGATGGCCCTGGAGATCGAGGGATACGGCGTGGACGTCTGGGATGCCTGGAGCCGCAGGGACCCCGGTAGGTACCATCCTGGGGAATGCCGGAAGAAATGGGCGGGGTTCCATGGGTCAGGCTCCCCGGTGACCGGAGGGACCCTTGTGCAGTATGCAAGGGAACAGGGATGGACGCCTCCCTGTGACCCGGGTGTGGCCCTTGGATGGGATGATGCCATATCAGCCGAAGGCGTGGTGGTGGACAGCAACTGGGTGGAAGACAAGGACGTGCAGGAGCCGTCAAGATGGAACCCGGCGGACGAGCTGATCCGTTACCTGGAGGCCCTGTTTGAGGCAGGGGAAAACGTAGGGTATGTGGTAAAGAGCTGGCAGAAGGATGAAAAATGGCTGCCGGCCGATAAAGGCGCATATGACCGCACGGCAGGGGAGCTGATCGAGGCATTATCTGCCTGCGGCGGGGACATAGGGAAAGTCCTGGGGGATTATAACAGCGAGGCGGGCGCATGGATCCGTTTCAACCCCCTGGACGGGAAAGGCGTCCGGAATGAAAACGTGACTGAATACCGTTATGCCTTAGTAGAATCGGACAGCATGGAGATCGGCAAGCAGCACGCCCTGATCCGAGAGCTGGAACTTCCGGTGGCCTGTCTGGTCCATTCCGGCAGGAAGAGCCTCCATGCCATTGTACGGATCGATGCGGCGGATTACGGGGAGTACCGCAGGCGGGTGGATTACCTGTATGACATCTGCCGCAGGAACGGCCTGGAGATCGACCAGCAGAACCGTAACCCGTCCCGTCTGTCCCGGATGCCTGGTGTCATGCGCGGGAGCCAGAAACAGTTTTTGGTAGATACCAACATCGGAAAAGGGAGCTGGGAAGAGTGGAAGGAATGGATCGAAAGTGTCAATGACGACCTGCCGGACCCGGAAGGCCTTGGGGATGTGTGGGAGCAGATGCCGGAACTGGCCCCGTGCCTGATTGAAGGGGTGCTCCGCCAGGGACACAAGATGCTGATCGCAGGCCCTTCCAAAGCCGGTAAATCCTTCCTGCTGATCGAACTGTGCATTGCCATTGCAGAAGGCCGCAAATGGCTCTCCTGGCAGTGTGCACAGGGGCGCGTACTGTATGTAAACCTGGAGCTGGATCGTGCCAGCTGCCTGCACCGTTTCAAGGACGTATACCAGGCCATGGGGTTGCCGCCGGAGCATCTGGAAAACATTGACATATGGAACCTGAGGGGAAAGTCAAGGCCCATGGACAAGCTGGCCCCGATGCTGATCCGGAGGGCGGCAAAGAAGAATTACATTGCAGTTATCATTGACCCGATCTATAAGGTCATCACCGGGGACGAGAACAGTGCGGACCAGATGGCGAACTTCTGCAATCAGTTTGACAAGGTGTGTACGGAACTTAAGGTTGCCACCATTTACTGCCACCACCACAGCAAGGGCAGTCAGGGCGGGAAGAAGTCCATGGACCGTGCGTCCGGTTCCGGAGTGTTCGCCCGCGACCCGGATGCCATGCTCGACATGATCGAGCTGGAGCTGTCAGAGGATGTCTTAAAGGCGGAGGAAAACAAGGCAGTCTGCGGGGCCTGTAAACAGTATCTGGACGCCCATTTTAAGTGGGAGGATGACCTTTCAGAGGATGACCTGTGCAGCGCCTACCAGATGATGAATTACTGCGAGAACCGGCTGGACAAGTGGCAGTGGCTGAACTTGCAGCGCATCGTGGAAGAGGCAAAGAAACGGGCCAGGGGGCTGACGGCGTGGCGGATCGAGGGAACACTGAGGGAGTTTCCAAAGTTTTCGGCAGTCAATGCCTGGTTCAGCTATCCGGTCCATCAGATGGACACGGTAGGGGTGTTGGGAGACATCCAGCCAGAGGCAGAGATGCCGCCGTGGAAGCGGGCTATGGACAAACGAAAGCCCAAGGAACAGAAGGCAAAAGAGCGGAAAGAATCCATTGTAACGGCCTATGATGCCTGCACAACAGATGGAAAAGTGACCGTTTCTGACCTGGCTGAGTACCTGGGAGTGACAGAAAAAACGATCCGGAACCGATTAAAAGAGCACGGAGGATTCGTGATAGACGATAGTGAAGTAAGGAAAAAAACGTAAAAATTCCCTTTTCCCTAGGGAAGAAAAAAACATAATTGACGTTATTTTCACTAAGGAAAAAAACATACAAAATACGTTCTTTTCCCTAGGGAAAAAATGAGGGAAAAAAACAGGTTTTACGTTCTTTTCCCTAGGGAAGAAAAAAACTACCCCCCCTAAAGGGGGGTAAATAAGTATTTTTCCCTGACGGTCAAAGGGGGAAAGTAGTCGTGCGTCAGCTTTCGCACGACGACTCCTTCCCCTGTTCTTTGACAAATCTGTTTTTTTCAAACAATGCAATTTCGGAATTTAAAGGAGTAAAGTGAATGGAAATAAAAAAATACTGCTGCACCTGCAAGTGGTATTCCCAGTTTGAAGGGGTGTGCTGCAATGGGGAAAGCGAACACAGGGCATACTTCCGGTTCATGGATGATACCTGTGAACAATGGGAAACCAACACGATAGAATTTTTTATGGCAATGATCCCCCCAACCGTCACGCATCAGGAAAAGCAGGTGCATGTGGTAAAGGGAAGGCCGGTATTTTATGAGCCGCCGGAATTAAAAGCGGCACGGCAGAAGCTGATGGGGCATCTGACAAAGCACCGGCCGGCGCAGCCGTACCAGGAAGGGATCCGTCTGGTGGTAAGATGGTGCTTTCCAAGAGGGAAGCAGGCAGACGGTACATACCGCACCACGAAGCCGGATACAGACAACCTGCAGAAGCTTTTAAAGGACTGCATGACAGCCTGCGGATACTGGAAGGATGATGCCCTGGTAGCGTCGGAGCTTGCAGAAAAGTTCTGGGCGGAGATACCTGGGATCTATGTGAGGATCGAAAGCCTATGACCTACGATGATGTGGAGATTCTGACCGATCAGGAAGTGAAAGGGATCTACAACGATGTGTATAACAGTTTTTGGCTGAGGTATTACCATCGGGTACCGATTCCCCAGTCAGAGGAATGGGAGCAGATCGTGGAACAAGAGAAAGGGCTGCGGAAAAAGTACAGGAACTGTCCACTGGTTGTACACCAGATCCAGAACTTGATGGACCAGCTGGAAGCTAGGAGCAGAAAGGCACAGGAGAAATGAAACAGCTAAAGAGTGAACCGGTCTATATCTGCAGCATATGCGGGAAGGATATAGCCGGGGATCATGTGTATATCAAAACAAGGAGAGGAACAGAGCAGCATATCCATTACGGGTGTATGCCGGGCAGGAAAGGAAAAGAGCTATGGAGAGATTAACACATCCCCGCAGTAGCGGGATCAAGACGGGATATTGGAGCCCAAATAAGAAAGATGAGCTGGTTGAGCGGTTGGCAGCGTATGAGGATACCGGGCTGACACCGGAAGAAATCGAACGGCTTAAGAAACAGCACCGCTGGATCCCGGTGGAGGAGAGGCTGCCGGAAGAGGATACTATTGCGCTGCTGACAGTAAGTGGACTTTATAGCTGTATTACTTTCAGCGATGCAATAGAGCTTGGCAATCTTTGTTCGGACGGTGAATGGTTTATAGAGGGGGTATCCTGATTGGGATAATCCAGAAGTGACCGCCTGGATGCCACTGCCGGAGCCGTATCAGGGCAAGTAAGGGTTAGTTGTAGTAAACAGTTGTGGTATTAAACAAGTAGTTGTTGTATCGAGTTAAAACGAATTAAAGTCGAATTAAAGTCGAGTTAAATTAAGGATTTGGAGAATAAAATGTTGACACATTTAAGTTTATTTTCCGGCATTGGGGGACTGGATTTGGCGGCAGAATGGGCTGGAATACAGACGGTGGGACAGTGTGAATGGGCGGATTTTCCTGCAAAGGTACTTGAAAAGCACTGGCCCGATATCCCACGCTGGAGAGATATAAGGACATTAACGGGAGAAAGTTTCTATGAACGAACAGGATTACATACAGTTGACATTATTTCAGGAGGATTCCCCTGCCAGCCATTCTCTGTTGCCGGGAAGCGGCAGGGCAAGGAGGATGACCGTTATCTCTGGCCGGAAATGCTTAGAGTTATCGAAGAACTCAGGCCCTCTTGGGTTATTGGAGAAAATGTTGCTGGAATCATTAGAATGGCACTCGACGATGTGCTTTCTGACTTGGAAAACCAAGGTTACGCCACAAGGACGTTTGTATTACCAGCTGCAGGTGTTGGAGCCATGCACAGGCGATATCGGACAGCGATTGTTGCCCACACTGACTGCATCGGAGTGGAGAGGAACGGCAAAAAACAGATATTGGGGGAGTCACACATATCAGTCAGACAAATTAGCGAGCCGTTTCAGGACGCAGAGCGAAGATATGACACATATCAATCCAGATTATGCCGAAGTTTATATGGGCTTCCCAATGGGGTGGACCGTGTTAGATCATTGGGAAATGCAGTAGTACCACAGCAGTTCTATCCAATATTTCAGGCAATAGCAAACATAGGACGATATTAAGGTTTAGAGGAGAACTATGGAAGTTAAAGAATTAAAAGTGGATTTAAAAGAAGGTCATGCAGTTGCATTTGATTTTGATGGTGTAATTCATAGATATTCAAAGGGATGGCAGGATGGAAGTATTTATGATGAGCCTAACTATAGAGTTTTAGATTTAATACTTTTATTACAGTTACAAGGTATACCGTGCGTTATTATCTCTACCAGAGATCCAGAGCAAATTAAGGGCTGGTGGGATCAGCAAGGCTTTACGCTTAAAGCAAAGGTGCTGGGGTTTAATACATTTTTTTACAATGACTGTTCCTGTGTCGGTATAACAAATCGTAAGATCCCGGCCCAGGTGTATGTTGATGATAGGGCATACAAATACAAAGGGCAAACACCTCAGCAATTTTTTATGGATTTTGCGTTAAACTGACATTTAGGAGAGGATCATGGGAGAATGGAAGAGAACTATGGATATTCTGCCGCCTGAGAATCTGGTGGTGGAAACCAAGATTGATGATGGCGTATTCGTCCGAAATGAGCAGCCGTTGTACCGGTACAAGAATCTATGGTTTGCCCCAGATGGGAGTATGTATGTGTATTATACGCCGACACATTGGCGGGAGATTTTGTAGGAGGACAGATGATGAAAAATAAAGAGGGTTATACGGATCCAACCGCAGGCATGGCAATCAGAAATGCCGATCAGCAGCCAGAACAGGTGCAGTGGTATTTCAGGACGGTTCGTGATCTGGCCAGCCTGGTAGATCTGGAAGTGGAGAAGCTGCCAAAGATACGCGATAAGAAAACAGGGAGGTTGTGGCCGTGAATGTACTTAAGGGCGTGGTAATTATTCTGTGGGCCATAACGGGGACGGTCAATCTGATACGGCACAACATTGACCGCAGGGATTACCTTATGGTCTGGGGCTCTCTGATGGCGGTGCTGATGATTTGGAGGTGATGTTATGCCGGGGCCAGTATATTATGACCTGTATGATTGCGGGAAGCTTGTGGGGCGGTACAGCGGGATTGAGCTGCAAAAGAGATTCGGCTGGAAGTGTAGGCCACAGGTCGATAAGTATAGCGATATGGGAATCCTGTACCAGAAGCGGTACCTGATTGTCCGGGTAGAAACAGAGATGTGGGCGGCTGAGTGGGATGAGGCCAGACAGAGGATTTTGAGGGTGAGGAGGTGATACCGTTGGACAAGCAGATATTGGAGCAGTACATAGATGCCTGCGAGCTGATTAAGGATACCAAGGAGGAGATCCGGAAGTTGAGGAAGCACCGCAGCCAGATACAGCAGGACAGCGTTAAGGGCTCTGCGCATGAGTTCCCTTACACCTTACAGACCTACCATCTGGAGGGGATTGGGTATGCAGCCGTTAAGGATCCGGATGAGCTGGACCGTATGGAGAAGTTACTGGAGGAGCGGATCCGGAACGCAGAGAAGATTAAGCGCCAGGTGGAAGCATGGCTCAATACGATTTCGCCCAGGATGCAACGGATTATCCGGTACAGGATATTCGAGGAATTGACTTGGGCGCAAGTGGCGGTTCGGATGGGTCGGAAATCGACCCCAGACGGGATAAGGAAAGAATTTGAGGCCTTTATGAAGGCTGTGTAAAGTTTTTCCGTTTTTTCCTGTTTTTCCGTTTTCAAGATGTTATAGTGTACCATGAAGCCAAAGGCATACAGCCGACGGCTTACACTTAAATCGACGGTCGCCAGGGTGCTACAGCCGGGCGGCCGGTTCGTCTGGCTCTGGTTCCATCCCAGGGCTGGACGCCCCCTTTTCCGGATCCTTAGCTCAGTCGGTAGAGCAGGTGGCTGTTAACCACCGTGTCCCAGGTTCGATTCCTGGAGGGTCCGTTGGTTTTTCTTTTGCATGATTTTTCTCCTTTGGAGAGGCTCCTGCTCCGGCAGGGGCTTTTCTTTTAGCTGATTTTTGGGGTGGTAGCATTCTAATTTGAGTTATGGTATTCTGGTTAAAATCTAAGAAGGAGGTAAACCATAATGAAAATGGGACAATACACTGAAAAACTGGAGAAGGTAACAGAACAATTATTTGAGGTGAATGATTTTAGAAAAAAGCATAGTGCAGCGGGAAGACCCCTAGATGAATTAGAAAACGCATATGAAAGAGATATGATTGTTTATGGGAATTTGATTATGCGTGAAATGAAAATATGAATTTTATATGCTTATGAGGTAGCTTCGGCTGCCTCTTTTTGATTGCAAAAATTTATCCAGATAGGAAGGTGAGGTGATGGCAAACAATGGTAACTTAAGACGTTTAAGCCCGAGCGAAGCTCGAGAATATGGACGCAGAGGAGGAAAAGCATCCGGCGAATCACGGCGTAGGAAGGCCGACTTTCGGAAGACATTGAATGCCCTTCTCACGGCCGAAATAGACAATCCAGAATGGACGCCGCTGCTGGAGGCATTAGGGCTGGACAGCACCTTGGAATCAGCCGTCAATGCAGCCATTATCCGGGAGGCTCTGGCGGGAGATGTAAAAGCTTATATTGCTATCCGCGACACCTTAGGACAGACCACAAAGTCAGAAGCGGACTTGGAGGAGCAAAAGATACGAACGGCAGCAGCCAAGGCAAAGACCGGACAGGATGTTGAGGAAGAACTGGAAGATGATGGTTTTCTCCAGGCATTTAATGATGCTGCCGACGATTGGTCTGATTTTGTAGAAGAAGCGGAGGACGCAGACGATGAAGAGGAAACGACCGATATTTAAATTTCAGAAATTCTCCCGTAAGCAGCGCCAGGTATTTACCTGGTGGGCTGATTCAAGTCCGGTAAAGGACGCGGAAGGGATTATAGCAGACGGAGCTATCCGATCCGGAAAGACTGTAAGCATGTCATTGTCTTATGTAATGTGGGCTATGGAACGGTTTGACGGAGAAAACTTCATCATGGCCGGAAAGACCATCAGCTCTTTTAAGCGTAATGTATTGCAGAATCTGAAGCTTATGCTTACCAGTCGGGGATATAAGTGGATTTACCATATCTCTGGAGATCTTCCCAACATGCTGGAAGTTACCAGGAAAGGTAAGACAAATTATTTTTTCATATTCGGTGGAAAAGATGAAGGATCCCAGGATCTGGTTCAAGGTATTACGGCAGCAGGTGCCTTCTTTGATGAGGTGGCATTGATGCCGGAATCATTTGTGAACCAGGCAACAGGACGTCTTTCGGTGGAAGGCTCTAAGATGTGGTTTAACTGCAATCCAGCGGGCCCTGTGCACTGGTTCAAAGTAAATTGGATTGACAAGCGCAGAGATAAAAAGCTTCTTTATCTGCATTTTACAATGGATGATAACCTGTCTTTGTCTGAGAAGACTAAGGCCAGATACCGCAGTATGTATGTCGGCGTTTTCTACCTGCGGTATATCAAGGGGCTATGGAAAGCCGCTGAGGGCCTGATTTATACCATGTTTACAGATGATAATCTGTACACGGACGATCAACGCCCGGTGGCGCTGAAAAGCACAGCGGTTCGGGGTATTGCAGTGGACTATGGCACCACGAACCCCTGTGTATTTTTGGATATCTGGGACGATGGACAGACATTGTGGGTTGATCGGGAATATCGTTGGGACAGCCGATCAGAAGAGGCCAGGCGCAGCCCTAACCCACAGAGAACAGACTCCCAGTATGCAGATGATATGGCAGAGTTCATGGGGAACAGGCCAGAGGAACAGTGCGAGATCATTGTGGATCCCTCTGCCGCGTCTTTTATAGCCGAGCTGCAGGGGCGTGGCTATTATGTGAAGCTGGCAGATAACGAGGTAATAGATGGCATTCGGATCGTATCCACTCTTCTGGCTAAGCGTAGCATCAGGATCAACCGTAAATGCAGGGGGCTGACTGGGGAAATGCAGTCTTATGTGTGGGATGATAAGGCGGCAGAACGCGGAGAGGAAAAGCCGGTGAAACAGCAGGACCATGGGCCGGACGCCCTACGGTATTACTGTAAGACAAAACTACCAAAATGGAGGATAGCATCATGAATAAAGAAGAGAAGAAGGATATTCCATATGGATATGAACGGATTACATACTCCCGGTGCGGGGACAGCGAGGCATTGGAGATTCTTCGGCCTGCTTCTGATAATGCGGGGCAGGAATCCAGGATACTGTCTCCAGATATAACGGTGAGCCTTGAAACAAAAAGTGGTTTATCCGCTTCGGAAATAGCGGACAGATTGAAACAGATATTAGCCGAACAGGCTAATGGAGGGAGAAAATAATTATGTCCAAGAGAAGAAACACCCGCCGTACACGGGCAGACACAACACAGGCATCCACAGTTACGATGGATGCCTTTTCTAATCCTGCGGCCCGGATTGGATTCGGTACCATGGATCTTTTGCAGGCGACAGAATATCCCCTGACCCGTATGACCCAGAACTACCAGCTCCTAACCAGTCTGTACCGGGATAACTGGATTGTTCAGAACATCGTAGCTACAATCCCCAATGATATGATCCGAAAATGGTATGAGATCAGATCGGGTATCGCTCCGGAATATATCGACCAGATGGCCCGCTTAGAACGGACCACCCAGCTGCGAAAGAAATTGCTGACAGGCTTGTGCTGGGGGAGGCTGTATGGTGGTGCAGTTGGAGTGATTCTTATCAGGGGACAAAATGATATGTCCCAGCCTCTGGATTTGGACAGCATAATGCCCGGGAGCTTCCTGGGATTGCAGATTCTGGACCGGTGGAGTGGTGTATATCCGGAAAGTGATGTGGTAACAGATCCGTCCGATCCTGATTTTGGACTGCCGGATTATTATATTATCCGGGATGAGACTACAGGCCAGACGGCTGTGCGTGTGCATCACAGCAGGGTGATCCGGTTCATTGGGCGGGAGCTGCCGTGGCTGGAACAGGTGGCTGAACAGTATTGGGGAGAGTCGGAGCTGGAGGCGATTTACAGCGAGGTTGTCAAGCGGGACAATGTATCCGGTAATATTGCAGCGCTGACTTTCCGGGCAAATGTCAACTATCTCGAAGCGGATGGACTGGATCAGCTGCTGGGGACGGCAAATACAGAGATGCAGCGCAGGTTCTGGAACCTGATGCAGGCCCAGGCAATCATGGAAAGCAACTTCGGAACCCGCATCATCAACAAGGGCGACGCCATGCACAATGTCCAGTATACGTTTACCGGCCTTGCTGATGTGTATGACAGAGTGATGATGGATGTGGCAGGTGCAGCCAGAACACCGGTCACGAAGCTCTTCGGGCGCTCGCCTGCTGGGATGAATGCTACTGGCGAATCTGATATGCGTAATTATTATGATTACATAGACGGCCTGCGGGAAACAGATTTCCGGGCTATCATTGAGAGGCTACTGCCGATTATGGCATTATCGGCCTGGGGACAGATACCGGATGATTTGGAGATTGATTTTCCACCCATGCAGACCCCAGATGCCAAGGAAACTGCGGAGATTGCAGAACGCAAAACGAATGCAATTCTGGCGGTATACCAAAATGATCTGATCGATTCTGCTACTGCACAGCAGGAACTCCAGACACTGACCGAAGAAACCGGAATGTTTGGAAAAATCACGGACGAAAGCATCGAGGCGGGCAGAGGTCAGACTTACAGCAGTTCCAGAGCGATGCAGGATCCTCTGATGGGCTTAGAGCTTCCACGGGAACCAGCATCAGGCAATGAGGGGGATTTTGAATGACACGGCAGATGAAGATCCTTCTACCAGATCGGGCAGATGTAACGGCTTATATGCGTATGCTGTTTTTGCGGACAGAGCAGGAAATCATAAATGTGATCAACCGTAAGCGGTCGGTGGGCCATGTAGATTATGCTGAGGTAGCTGCTCTGGAACGTGTCCAGAAGATTCTGCAAAGTATGATAGATCAGTCCTGGGCCTATGTCCCGACGATGATAGAAAAGATATTCTACCATTCGGATAAGGATGCTTCGGGTTACTCGAATGCCCGGAAGATGACTGAGACATTCTCAGCGCCCCGGATTGCTATTATACAGCAGTTGACTGATAATCTGCTGGGTGAGCTCACAGAGGCCTCAGAAACAGCTTATGAGAGCGTACGGAAGGTCTACACGATTGCGAGACTGGAGGCTGATCCCTTCCGGGAAACAGCACTTAAACAGGTATTGCGCAAGGAGGCAGCAGGAACTCCATGGATCAACAGCAGTCAGGCCATGGTACAGGAGATGCAGAATAAGGGGATTACTGCTTTTGTGGATAAGGCGGGGCGAAAGTGGTCTTTGCAGAGCTATGGGAACATGGCTGTCCGCACAACAGCCCGTCAGGCCCAGGTGGCAGCCCTTCTTACGGCTGACGATTACGATCTGTGGCAGATCGTGAAGGTTGGAAGCACCTGCAAGGTATGTGCGGCTCTGGAGGGAAGAGTGTACAGTAAAAGCGGAATGAACCCGGACTATCCTCCGTTGTCTCTGGCTTTCGGGAAGGTAGATCCGGATGGGGCGGATGATCTGACGAATACCTACCTGAATATTCATCCTAACTGCCTTCATTCATTGGTTAAATATACAACGATAGGAAAGACAGAAAAGCAGATCCAGAAGGATAAGGATTTTTCCAATCCTGAAAAGAATCCTATTGACCGGGATCCCCGGACGAAGAAGCAGATCAAGGCTTATCGGGAGAAGGAGCGGAACCGGCAGAGGCTTTTGCAGGATATGAGGCAGCATAAGGAATATAGGGCTGTTTTAGGGGAGGAAGTACCGAAAGATTTTGCAAAGTTCCAGAAAATGAAGTATACTGAAGGTGAAAAAATTGAGGTACTTAGAAAAAAAGTTGAAAATCTGGAAAAGTCCCGCAAATTCAAAGAAAAATTAAAAGATGGATCTATAAACATAGCTGTAAGAAATGTGAAACAGCAGGAACATATTCAGGGAACTAAAAAGTGGAGACAAAGGGTACGTTCTGATTTGGAAACCAAAGGAACAGCTCCAGATATGTTCTATAAAAATGTGGATGCTCAGAAGCTGGTGGATGAATATTCTGGGACAGGAGAATTTGAATTCCGTAAGAATCAGCAGTACCCTATTGAATACATCAGCGCAAAAGAACCGATTGGAAGGTACTTTAACCTTGGAAAAGGAAGATACGAAGAAACAAAGCGTTTTGCAATTCGTTATTCCAGCAAGGGCGTACACCTGCATCCGGTAAAGGAGGTTTGATTATGTACAGGGCTAAGATATCACCAAACTTAAAGAAGATATTTGAAAAGGGAGAACGCGGAGAGGTATTAACGCTGTTGTTAGCAGATGGCAGGCGCGTTAAATGTAGACTTGAGATGCTCACATATGCCAATAAATCAGATACAGATGATACGGATGTTATGGTTGCCCGAATAAAGTATGGAGATGGCAACGGAGAGTTGCTGGCAGAGGAAGATATAAAAGAGGTCTTATAATACAGCGGAGAGAGCTATAGTGTATACTTTGCTACAGAGTTAAGATAAGCAAAAATAATTGAGGAGAAATACCACCAGTCAGAAATGGCCGGTGGTTTTTTGTACCCATTTTTAGCGTTGCGACGTCGCAACAGGAAGGAGTACACAATGAGTAGATTTCTAAACTGGCTGAAACGGTTCTTTTGCAGGGCGAATCCTGAATGTGAGCACCTGTATAGAAAGCACTGGTGCCGCCGCTATGGCCCTTATGGCGGGTATGTGAGGCGGTGTACGAAGTGCGGAAAGGAAACAGAGAGATGCTTGCATATTACGGATACACCATAAGCCCCAATCAGATTGAAACTGGAGAGGGCTTTTTGATTTGCAGAAATGTTCCGATTGCCCGGACTGGAGACCAGGAGTATCTGGGGCGGGAGCTGGGACTTTCTGGTGCTGATGCAGAAAAGGTGGTAATCGTTCATCGGTCACCTGAGGAAGTATTTTCTGAGGCTGCTCTGGCAAGTTTTGAAGGGAAACCGACAACGGACGATCATCCGCCGGAGCTTCTTACCCCGGATACTGTGAGCATGTACGAAAAGGGTCATGCTCAGAATATCAGGAAAGGGACTGACGAATGGGAAGGTTATGTAATTGCAGACCTGCATATCCATGACCGAAGCCTGATTGATGCGATCCAGCAGGGGAAGAGGGAGATCAGCTGCGGGTATGAGTGCGAATATGTTTCGGACGGTTCCGGAGCATTCTGCCAAAAGAATATAAGAGGGAATCACATTGCGGTCGTAAACCGGGGAAGAGCCGGGAAGCGGGCCGCAATTTTAGATTCAGATACATTAAAAAAAGAACAGGCTGAGAAGCCGGAAAGGAAAGCTATGAAAAAGAATGGGTTATTTTTCAAACTCTTCGGGCAGGCCGTAAAGGATAAAAGCCCGGAGGAAATTGAACAGCTGGCTATGGATGCGGCAGATGCATTTGAGGAAGAGGACTCTTCCGGCGGCGGTGATGGAACAGAGCCAGGCAAAGAGGAAAAAGAGGGTACCGCTCAGACGGTACAGGATTCCGCTTTTTTAACGGCTCTGGATCAGAAAATCGACAGATTATTAAACCTGTTTGATGAAGCTGCAAAGGAAAAACCAGAAGAGGATCCGATGGATGCAGCTATCCGGAAGCTGGAGGGGAAAGAGGAAGAAAAAGAGGAAAAGAAGGAAGCCAAAGTAGTTCCGGCAGAGGGAAGCGGTGAACAGGCCCCTACAGTGGACAAGGCTTTGGCCGCTGCTCTTTTAAAGGCTGCAAGGCCTGCTGTAGCTGCGATCAAAGATGAAAAGGAGCGCAAGGCGGTATCCGATGCCCTGATCGCCTGTGTAACAGGCTCCGGGGCTGATGGGGATATTGCAAAACTTATGAAGGCAGCCCAGCACAATGCACAGAATGCAGTGGATCATAAGCCTGTGGCAGATTTAAGCAGTCTGCAGAGCGCTTATGACAAAATGAATCCGCATAAGAATGGAGGTACACAGGAATGAGAGGACAGACAATCGGAAAGACAATGCCGCACGGATACGCCGGAAGTTATTCCAGACAGCCGGATATGATCGTGGATTCCCATCCTCTGGAGGGAGATGCTGCGGTAGCATTCGGACAGGCTGTAGTTTATGGGACATCCGGTGCAGTGATTCCCTTCGGCGCCAGCAGCACCGCAGATAAGTTTGTAGGTGTGGCAGCCAGAGAGATCAAATCTGCTACGGATTATCTGAACCAGAACGCCGGAGGATATCAGCCGGGAGAGGCTGTATCTGTACTTAAGCGAGGCCGTATCAATGTGATCTGCCAGAAGGGTACTCCGGCTATCGGCGGAAAGGTATATGTCCGTATCAAAGCAAATGTAAGCCATTCAAAGGCTTTGATAGGGGGATTTGAGGCAGAGGCAGACAGTGGAAATACTGTAGAATTGACAAATGCTCAGTGGAGAGGAAACGCTGATGCAAACGGTGTGGCTGAACTGAGTATCCTGACAATGATTAACGCATAAGGAGGATTAAAATGGCATTTCAGAATGTAGGTACAATGGATTTAGGTATGCAGGTAGCACGGGGCGCTGGCGGGAGTGCCACTGGCGGAAATGCTGCCCACATGACGATGGATGCCGCCGGGATCGCTTCCGGACAGGCATTTTTAACATCAGAGCTGGAAAAAAGAGATACGTTAGTGAGAACACCGCTGACTAGCGTTACATACGCCCGCGATATCCCTGTGAGAGTAGGAGGCGGCTGGGCCGAATTTGTCAGCGCTATGCAGGTAGGATACGGCACTTCCGGAGGCTCTGGCGATAATCTGCATCACGCCGGAGGTGCGAACGGTATCCCTATGATCCAGGCGAATTTTGAGAAGGGACTGTATAAGTCCCACATGGTAGCCATGGGTACCCGCGTCATGTGGATTGATATGCAGAGAGGCAATATGACCGGCCGCAATCTGGACAGCCTGCTTAGGGACGGCCTGCGCCTGACATATGACAAGCATATGGAGGAAAACACATATGCAGGATTCAAACGTTACGGAACCACCGGCCTGTTAAACAATGCGGATGTTACGATCACCAGTGCTGCAGCCACAGGATCTGCCAGCGGCACTACCTTTAAGAGTAAGACGCCGGATCAGATTCTGGATGATATCAATACGGCCATCCTGGCAGCCTGGGCGGCGGCAGAATATGACCGGGATGCAATCCCGAACCATATCATTATGCCGTATGAACAGTTTAATTATCTGGCAACCACCAGAGTGAGCGATCTGGCAGAAAAGACGATCCTTGCTTTCCTTCTGGAAAACAATGTGGCAAAGCAGAACGGAGTGGATCTGTATATTGGCGCCACATCCTGGTGTAAGGGTGCAGGAGCCAGTAAAAAGGACCGTATGGCAGTGTACTGCAATAAAGAGCGTTATCTCGCTATGGATGAACTTGCACCGTTAACCCGTGCCATGACAGGGCCGAACACAGAGCAGTTCTGCTATGACACGGCATATGCGGCCAATGTGTCTGAGGTAGAGGTATTCTACGATCAGACTGTATTGTATGTAGATGGAATTTAAGGGAGGTACAGGATGTTTATCATTTCAAAAAACAGATTTCTTATTCCGAGGGATGGGGCAGATCCCTATGTAATTCCGAAGGATTATATCGGAGAAATTCCGGAGGACGTGGCAGGGCATTGGCTCATTGCGGCTGCGATTGAGTCCGGTATGATCGCCACTCCTCAGGGCAGGAAGGATAAACAGCTGGAAACTGCGGACGAGGCGGCTGCAGAAAAGGCAGAAAGGGCAGACATTCGCCCAGATACGCAGGAAAATGCGGCAGAAGCGGTTCGGGAAGATGAAAAGCCTTCTGGAAAGAAAAATACAAAGAAATAAGGAGATGATGGTATGGGGACAATCTATGATGCGTTTCACAGTGCAAAATCGACAGCTGCAAATATTCCTCAGCCAGGGGAGCAGGGTTCCTATACCATCCCTGCTTTTCTGGAGGATTTCCCACAGTTTTGTCAGGAAGAATATACGGTCATGGGCTCAGGAGAGATCCGGCGTAAAAGCCTGATCCCGGAAACCATGCTTCAGACATTCGTAGACCAGGCAAATGACAGTGTATTGCCATCCCGATGGGGGAGTATGTGGCGGTATGCAGTGGGGCTGTATGTAGCACATTTTTCCACGATGTACCTTAAAACGTATTCGCCATGTTCCCAGAGCACTGGACAGGCAGCAGGGAATGCAGAGCAAAAGGGCGTTGTAAAAACAGTGTCCATGGGTGATACCTCTGTCAGTTATGACAACAGCGCTGTGACAGCGGGAACCGAAAAATGGGGAAGCTGGAATACCACCCAGTACGGCTCCCAGCTGGTCACAATGGCCCGTATGGTAGGAATGGGAGGTATGTATGCTATTTGATAATCCTATTTTTGCCGGGTGGTATACGGATACCGTTGATATCTACAGAGTGTCAGCTCAGAAACAGGGGAATGTGACCCGGCAGGAACGGCAGAAAGTAAACACGGTTCCTGTTTTATGCCGAATCTACAGCCCAAAGAAGGACGGCCCTGTGATGACGGATAATGCATCCAGAGAACGGGCATCAGAGAAATTAGCCTGTGACTTGTCTGTGGATATCCGGGCGGGAGATGAGCTGCAGGTGATACGAGGCGGAGCACTGGGACATGCAAACCAGCCGGAACGGTATGTGGCCGGAGCACCGGTGGCCTATTATGATCCAGTAGGCGGGGGAATGACCGGTCTGGAGCATAAAGAAGTTGGGCTGCTGAAAGACAATGTTGTGAGGTGATTAGATGTCAAGTTTTGGTGCTCAGATGAGGAAAAGGTTAAATGAACTGCGCAAGGCCGGGCAGGACGTATCAAAGATCATGGCAGAGGTGGCAGAGGGCGCCACGATTGAGGCTATACGGGTGGCGACAGAGAATACACCGCCCAATGATGGAACGATTGCGGGAACCAATATGCGGTCGGGGGATATGGCCCAGCACTGGGCTACGGACAGCCAGACAACGCCTATTGTTTCGGGGGGAAGCGTGCGGACAGAATTAAACAATCATATGCAGTATGCTTCCTATGTGAATGACGGTCATCGTGTGGACAAGCATTTTGTTCCGGGCCTGATTAAGAACGGTTCTCTTTTGGAACGGTCTCCAGACGGCTCAGGCGGTCTGATGGTCGGTACAAAGACTACCTATGTGAAAGGAAAATACATGAAGCAGAAAGCAATCGGAAAATACCGCTCTGTGGTCCGTATTGAGCTGGATAAGCGGGTAAGGGAGGCGTTCAAATGACTTTTACATTGGATCATATTGTAAACAGCCTTGCAGGCGTCCTTACTTCCAGATACCCGACGTATCCGGTTTATGACAGTCCCAATCCCCAGGGAACAGAACCACCCTGCTTTTTTATTTTTTTCATGCCCTCTACCATAGAGGGGCAGGTGGGGGAGCGGTTCCTGCGTGATCTGGGTGTGGACATTGTGTTTGTTCAGGAACGTAACATTGTTAATGCCAACGCAGAGATTCTCCAGATTGCAGATTATCTGGATTCGGTACTGGAATTGTTCCCTTATTCAGATGGAGGCAGTGAAACAGCATGGATACGGACCTATGAGAGGCAGTGGCAGACGGAAGACGGGGAGCTGCATTATCAATTTCACATCAGGGAACGGGTGCGGCTGCCGGAGGAAGGAAATCCAATGCAGGAAATGGAGGAACGTTATGGCATCAAAGGCAAATAAGAGTACAGAGTCTAAGTCTACTGTTGCGACGCCGCACAAAAGAGACGGACAAAAATACTCCACCAGTAAACTGTTGAAAAGCAAGCATTTGGCCGGGTATCAGCGGGATTTTGCCAGGGTGATCCTGACAGAACCAGAATATACTATCGAAGAGGCAAGAAAGCTTTTAGATGAGAGATTAAAGGACAAATAAAAAGCCGCCCATTTAGGACGGCCTTTAGGATTATGCCCGGAGCTTTGCAAGGAGGGCTTCCTGGAGAGTTTGAGAAAAGTTGATGCCCTGTTCCAAGGCGGCTTTGTTTAACCATGCTGGAATGGATAGGGTCTTTTTTACAGATTTCTCAAAGTGTTCCTTTGCGTAAGCTTCCACATCGACAGAAACCATATTAACAAATGATTCGCAGGGAGGAGAATCCGGATCTAATTCTTTTGCGATAGCCAGGGGATCAATATCTGACAGTCCGGATGGTTCGGGAAGGGGTTCATTATCTCTTTTGCAAGTATGAATATAACCAGCGAGACAGTCGATAGCCATTCCCATGGCTTCCTGGAGCGTATCGCCCTGGGTGGCAAGCCAGTTAAGATCTGGGAAAATGACAGAATAGCCATTTTCTTCTTTATAAAAACAAGCTGGGTACACGGATAACATATAATATACCTCCTAAAATTATTTGAGAAGGCAGACTGGGGCTATTTGAGCCCCGCCTGCTTCCTGATG
>PVML01018692.1_pt1 | contig 28696 bp, 25 predicted proteins | sample 1853371 | NCBI WGS metagenome assembly PVML01 (sample SAMN08533508, study PRJNA380276) | Human gut metagenome, whole genome shotgun sequencing project. | isolation source: participant 1, chromium library | host: Homo sapiens | collected 2017 | reverse complement strand
CTTCATTGGGTCTTTTTTTGTTTTAGCAAGTCTTAATATGAAAAAAACAAGGCTTTATCTGCCTTGCTTTTTTATATAACATTTGTAATAGTTTGAAAAGTAAGTGATTCAAAAATAATTTTGCCATCGCGGATACGCTGGGTTAATACACCGGCTTGCTTTTTGCCGCGATGCTGAAATGCGATGCAGCTCAATTCTTCAACGGCTTCTTTAACTGTAATTTTAGCGGCAGGATCAGTAAACGCATCAATTTCCGCTTTAGCTTTATGAATCAATCCTTCGCAATAATAGCGGATATCTTCTTTTCCTTCTAAAGGCTTATTGCATAGATTGGTAAGGATGACTGCATCATCTGCATAATCATTGATTAAGGCATCAACATCATGCGCCTTTAGATTATCGAAATGCTTTTCAGTTAATGCCAATGCCACTGTATTTGTTGGAAATGGGTGGGCTTTGACACCTAATGAAGGCATACTTACCGGTGTTTTCGCATAGCCGCTCACATAGACAGCTTGACCGTTTTCAACCATATAAGTAAATGAGGCAAAACTGGAAAATGGCGGCAGTGAGGCTACCAAAGTAATATAATTATCGGTACTCTGCCGATATAGAAAATTCAGCTTTTCAACTGCATGTTCAATATCCATGCCTAATTTAACGGCAAAGGTCAGCGAATTACGCATGACGCTAGTCAGCGTATCATGACCCATGGTTCGTGTTCTCCCATCCAATCGGGTAATGGCTATCAATTCTTCTGAATAATCAGACAAGGCTTCTTCTAAATTTGAATCTTTTTTCATATTAATCATATATTCAATATGATGATTCATTAATTCATCCGCAGTTCTGGGCATATATTTCCTCCTTTAAGATACTTGCGTATACTATTACGCATATGTATAATAAATATAAACCATGGATCATTGATTATCAATGACCAGAATCTGAAAACCATGTATTAATACTCACATCCGTGAAAACGTGTATAAAGGAGATTCTATGAATAAGCCTGATCGAAGAAGTATAAAATCTGAGAAAGCGATTCAGAAAGCATTTATAGAAATGCTGATGAGCGAAGGCTTTGATGCTATTACCATTAAGGCGCTGACTGAACAAGCTGACATCAGCCGTAAAACCTTTTATCTGCATTATTTAGATAAATTTGATCTTTTAAATAAAATGGTTGATGAACGGTTGGTTGAATTGGCTGAGTTATGTGAAAGAAAAAAGGATAAGGGTTTTGTGGAGGGAACGGTGCTTTGGTTCTGTTATTTCGAAGAGCATAAAGCCTTCTTTAAAGCCTTATTTGCTACTGAAAGTACCATTGCATTCCGTTACCGTCTGCAGGCTTTTATCATGGCACAGTTAAATGATAAGCTATCAGACGCAGCTGATCATAATGAGGTACTGTGCAAATTTATGGCTACCGCGGTGCTGGGTGTTTTAGAATCCTATGTTTTGGATGAATTTAAAGCCGGTATTAAAGAGATTGCTGAGCAGGTTGGCGTGCTGCTGGAACAGATGATAATGCAGGCAAAAGCGGCGGATTCTAAGCAGTTAGATTTTGATGGCCAGTATCTTTAATAACTGATATAATGACATCAGGAGGGATGATTATGATGCGAAATCCAAGCCAGACAATCGGCAATCTGATTGAAAGGGCAAGTATGACGAGTATTTCTTATATTGATGCGGAAGGTTATCCGGTCAGCCGCGCGATGCTGCCGCCAAGAGAAAGAGAAGGAATTAAGTATTTCTGGTTTACGACCAATACATCTTCTCAAAAAATCAGTTGTTACCGCAATAATCCAAAGGCAAGTATTTATTTTGTAGATAAGCGCTTTTTCCGCGGCGTATGTCTGAAGGGGACAATGGAAGTTCTGGAAACTAAAGAAGCAAAAGAAATGTGCTGGCGTGAAGGAGATACAATGTATTATCCGGAAGGGGTTGCAGATCCGGATTACTGCATATTGAAGTTTACTGCCGAAAAAGGCCGTTATTACAGTAATTTTAAATCTGAAGATTTTGATATAGAAGAACCGCAGCCGGAAGCTTAATTCCCACTGCGGTTTTATTTCTTTTTGGTTTTTAATTCGGTTTTATATTGCTTGCGGTAAGCGGCCGGTGATTTGCCATACTGATTTTTAAAACTGGCTGAAAAGGCAATCGGTGATGAAAAATTATATAATTCAGAGATCTCCGCGAGGCTCATGGTCGTATTTCTTAAATCATTGCAGATCTGCTTCATGCGAAACATCAGAATAAATTCCTTGGTGGAACAGCCTTTAATCTGATGAAAGCATTGGTAAAGATAGCTTTGTGATACATTTAAATGGGTGCATAAATCTTTAACTTTGATATTATCATGTACATGCTCAGTGATGTAATCCAGGCATTCCACAAAGATGCGCTCTTCACTTGTATTATTGGCGGCTCGGTCGGCATTGGCGGCATAATAGGCGTTTGCATTCATCAAAATAGCAGCCAGTGCTTTTTTCAGCAATACTTCCAAATTAAAATAATAGCCGGGTTTATCAGCATTTTGATGAGAAAAGGTTGAGAACCAAAACAGATCTTGTTCCGTAAATAATTTTGAATATACGGTCAGCTGATGGCAGCTGAACAGCTTCGCAAAGCTGTTGCGCATGAGATCTGTTTTCAAATCAAAGTGAAAAATATAAAGATGGGCTTTTTCTTCGGTAAGACAAGCAGCGGTGAATAAAGTATATGGCGGTATAATTACCAAATCTCCCTTTTCAATTAATAACCGCTGATCCTTAATCATCAGTTCAATGCTGCCTCTTTCAACAGCGACAAGTTTAAAATGCGGCAGAATTTCATTATTAATAATCCGGCTCTCCTGTTCAGTCCAATCCACATAACCAAGCACACGAAAATCCAGAGACAGCAGAATCTCTGAGAGCGGATCAGGTTTTAAGAGGTCATAGGTTGCGATGTTTTTCATGTTATCATTTTAACATAATTTTATTAAAATTAAATATTAAGTATAAAAAGTTATGAAAACATTAAATTTATCGAAGATTTTTGACTAGTTAATAACTTATCAAGTGCTAAAATAAGAATAGGAGGATGAAAAGGATGAAAAAAATAGTAAGTATTTGCTGTGCATTGCTGATGACAATCTCATTAGCCGCATGCTCTAAGCCGCAAAACGAAATGCCGAAAACTGATGATAATCAGCCAGTGGTTAGTGCGGATGTGGAAAAGAGCGCTGACGTTATTATCATAGGAGCCGGCGGTGCTGGTCTTTCAGCGGCAATTCAAGCGGTTGAAAGCGGCGCTAAGAGTGTTATTATTGTAGAGAAAACAAATAATACAGGCGGTTCTTTGAATTATACAAGCGGATCGATGTCCGGCGCTGAGACAATTATTCAAGAACTTGACGGAATTGAGGATACTAAGGAATCATTTGTTCAGGATATTTTGAAAAATGGTGCTCATAAAGGAAATGAAGAATTAATCAGAAAGTTTGTTGATGAAGATGTAGATATGATTCAATGGCTTTGGGATCATGGTTTAAGTGATAACCAGTTCAGTACGGATAAAGAAGGTCATCGTTCAGTATTTGCCCCTGAACATGCGCTTTACAGTGTACCTAGAACTTATAAGGCCAGCCCTGATAATAAAGAAAAATATAAATCAGCGGCGCATGAAATTCTGGATACAGTGGTAGCGGGTCTTGAAAATGTAACCATTGATTTCATGACTGAAGCGAAAACACTGATGCCTAATGATAAAGGTCAAATTTTATCGGTATTGGCGGTCAATAATGAAACAAGTCAGACCGTAAAATATACGGCAGAAAAAGGCATTATCGTTGCAACCGGCGGTTATTCAGGCAATGCCAAGCTGATGGGAGAATTTGCGGAAAATGGTGCTAGTTATCTGGCTGGCGGTTCATTTGCGGCTGATGGTTATGGTATTCGAATGATGCAGGAAGTAGGCGCTAAGGTTGATGAGGAAACAATGACTTATATTCCTACTTTCCCAATGGGACTTGAAGTTGCGCCTGGGATTGGTTCAATCGCGCCAACCTATACATGGAAGGCCGGCGGTATCTGTGTGAATAAGAATGGCGAACGTTTCGTAGATGAAACACTTGCTGAAGTTGAAGAGCGTGAGGTTGCGTTGGAAGAACAGCCGGAAGCAATTCAATATGATATTTTCACTGATAAGATTATTGAAGATCTGAAAGCAGCTGGTGCTGATATGATGTGGACTTATTTATATGAACCTGAAAATGGCAAAGGCCACAGCAAGGTTGTAACTGCTGATTCAATTGAAGAATTGGCAGGCAAGCTGAATATGCCGGCGGAACAATTAGCTAAAACAGTTGAAGAGTACAATGCGGCTGTGGAAGCCGGCGGTACGGACAGCTTTGGCCGCAGCTATGACGGTACAGTGACAGCTTATAATGTTGCTGTTAATAAAATTGAAGGCGATAAATATTATGCCGTACCTTTAAAGGCATTAGTTGTTATGACTTTAGGCGGTGTAACTGTAAATGATAAGATGCAGGTGCTTGCTGAAGATGGAACAGTCATTCCTGGCTTATATGCGGCTGGTGAAGTTACCGGCGGTATCTGGGGACGCTTTGTATCTGGCGGTACCGGTGTTATGGGACCTATCGTATTCGGCCGTTTGGCAGCCCGTGAATTAATGAGTGGTGAATTGGCTGAGGGTTATACAGCTAAACCGGCATCAAATCTTCTTGATGAAAAACTATTTGTCAGAGATGAAGCTGTGAAAACTGATCGTTTCGATATGAGTAAAGCCTTGACGGATGGTGAATATGAAGCATCTGTTGATGGTCAGGAAGGTAAAATGAATGTGAAGACAACCATTGCTGATGGTAAGATCAGTAAGGTTGAAATCGTTGAACAGCATGAAACGGAAGCCGTTGCTAAGCCAGCTCTTGAAAGTCTGCCAACAGCAATTGCTGAACAGAATTCAGTAAATGTTGATACGATAGCTGGTGCTACTTTGACATCAAATCGTATTCTTGACGCAGTTACTGATTGTTTGAATCAAGCAGCTAAATAAGCTTTAATCAGTATAGGACCTGTCTTTTGCGGACAGGTCTTTTATTAAGCTGAAGCATCATTATGAATGAAAAAACTGCGTTTATTGAGATTTTTATGAAATTGCATTAATTTTTTTATAAAATAGATTGACAAACGTTTCTGGTTGTTTTACAATTACAAAGCTAGCGTGAATATGTTCCTGAAAGATGGAACATTAATTTATGCCGTAATATGACACACCCGGAAATGTGTGTTAGCACGAAAGGAGGACAATCATGCCTACAATTAATCAGTTAGTACGTAAAGGTCGTACAAATAAAGTATGGGTTTCTAAATCTCCTGCTTTAAATAGAGGTTACAACTCTTTGAAGCGTCGTCCTACCGATCTGAGTTCACCACAAAAACGTGGAGTATGTACTCGTGTTGGTACAATGACACCAAAGAAACCAAACTCAGCACTTCGTAAATATGCTCGTGTTCGTTTGTCAAACGGAATGGAAGTTACAGCTTACATCCCAGGAATCGGTCACAACCTACAGGAACATAGCGTTGTATTGATCCGTGGAGGACGTGTTAAGGATTTACCAGGTGTTCGTTACCATATCGTACGCGGAACATTAGACTGTGCTGGTGTTAATGCTCGTAATCAGTCTCGTTCTAAATATGGAACTAAGAAACCTAAAGCTGCTAAGAAATAGCATTAATCGTGAAAGGAGGAAGTAATAATGCCTAGAAAAGGACATATAGCAAAACGTGATGTGTTAGTAGATCCGATTTACAACTCTAAGTTGGTTACTCGTTTAATCAACAAAATCATGATTGATGGTAAAAGAGGGGTAGCTCAGACTATTCTGTATAACGCATTTGATATTATTGAAGTAAAGACAGAACGTAAACCAATGGAAGTTTTCGAACAAGCATTGGAAAATGTTATGCCGTTATTAGAACTTAAAGTACGCCGTGTCGGAGGTGCTAACTATCAGGTTCCAGTTGAAGTTTCTCAGGAAAGAAAGTTAACATTAGGTTTACGCTGGATCGTTAACTATGCTCGCTTAAGAAATGAAAAGACAATGGAGCAAAGACTTGCTGCTGAGATTATCGATGCTGCAAATGGTACTGGCGCTTCTGTTAAGAAGAAAGACGATACTCATAAAATGGCTGAAGCAAATAAAGCATTTGCTCACTACCGTTGGTAAGAGGGGACTTGAACTATGCCACGTGAATATTCATTAGAAAATACTCGTAACATTGGTATCATGGCTCACATCGATGCTGGTAAGACGACTACAACTGAACGTATCCTGTATTACACAGGTGTTAACCATAAAATTGGTGAAACTCATGATGGAGCTTCAACAATGGACTGGATGGCTCAGGAACAAGAAAGAGGTATCACAATTACTTCTGCCGCTACTACAGCACACTGGGCTGGTACTAAATCTCAGTACCCTGATACTCGTGTAAACATCATCGATACTCCGGGGCACGTTGACTTCACTGTTGAAGTTGAACGTTCACTGCGTGTACTTGACGGTGCGGTTACAGTATTAGATGCTAAGGCTGGTGTTGAACCTCAGACTGAAACAGTTTGGCGTCAAGCTTCAGCTTATGGTGTACCACGTATCGTATTCGTTAATAAGATGGATGCTACCGGTGCTGATTTTGATATGAGCTGCGCTACAATTATCAACCGTTTAGGTGCTAAGAGTGCTGCTGTTCAATTACCAATCGGTGCTGAGAGTGATTTCAATGGTATCATTGATATCATCGAAAGAAAAGCTTATGATTTCGAAGGTGATTTCGGTGTAAATATTGTTGAAATCGATATCCCTGAGAATTTAAAAGAAAAAATGGAAGTTAAGCGTCAAGAATTAATTGAAGCAATTGCTGATTTTGATGATGACTTAATGATGATGGTTCTTGAAGGTGAAGAACCAACAATCGAACAAATTAAGGCTACGATTCGTAAGGCTGTATGTACTGGTGAATTCTTCCCAGTATTCTGCGGATCTGCTTATAAGAACAAGGGTGTTCAATTAATGCTGGACGGCGTTATTGAATATCTGCCTTCACCGCTGGATATTCCGGCAATCATCGGTAAGACTGAAGATGGTGAAGATGTAGCTCGTCATGCTAGTGACAGTGAACCATTCTCTGCATTGGCATTTAAGGTTATGACTGACCCATTCATCGGTAAGCTGACTTATTTCCGTGTTTATTCTGGTACTACTAAATCAGGTACATATGTATTAAATGCTACAAAAGGTAAACGTGAGCGTTTTGCACGTATCGTTCAGATGCATGCTAATGCCCGTAAGGAAATTGATGAAGTTTATGCAGGTGATATTGCTGCTGCCGTAGGTTTAAAAGATACGACAACGGGTGATACTCTGTGTGCTGAAGATTCTCATATCATTCTTGAATCAATGGTATTCCCTGAACCGGTTATTCAGATTTCTGTTGAACCTAAGTCAAAGGGCGATCAGGACAAGATGACATTAGCACTTCAGAAGCTTGCTGAAGAAGATCCTACTTTCAAAACATATACAGATCCTGAAACAGGACAAACGATTATCGCCGGTGTTGGTGAACTTCACCTGGATATCATCGTTGACCGTATGCGCAGAGAATTTAAGGTAGAAGCTAATACTGGTGCTCCGCAGATTGCTTACCGTGAAACAATCCGTCAGGCTGCTGACTGTGAAGGTAAGTACATTAAGCAATCAGGTGGACGTGGTCAGTATGGTCACGTTTGGATCAAATTCGAACCGCTTGAAGAAGGTAAAGGCTTTGAATTCGTTGATGCTACTGTCGGCGGATCAGTACCTAGAGAATACATTAAATGTATCGGTGAAGGAACTGAAGCTGCATTAGCGAACGGTTTAGTTGCTGGTTATCAGGTAATCGATATCAAGGCTACGCTGTTTGATGGTTCTTACCATGATGTCGATTCAAGTGAAATGGCTTATAAGATCGCTGCTTCAATGGCATTAAGAGAAGCTGCTAAGAAATGTAAGCCGGTAATTCTGGAACCAATCATGTTAGTTGAAGTTACAGCTCCAACTGAATACATGGGTTCTGTAATGGGTGATATTTCATCACGCCGCGGACAGATCAATGATCAGGAAGAAAGAGGCAATGCCGTAATGGTTAAGGCTTATGTTCCACTGTCAGAGATGTTCGGTTATGTAACAGACTTGCGTTCATTCACTCAGGGGCGTGGTAATTACTCAATGAAATTTGACCACTACTCAGAAGTACCTAAGTCTATCGCAGAAAAAATCGTTAAAAACAACGCTTAATTCACTTTAAATGTTGCTTTTATAAACAAATTGAATTAAAATAAACTTGATAAAATCACAGGAGGAATTTGCAATGGCAAAAGAAAAATTTGATAGATCCAAAACACATGTTAACATTGGAACTATCGGTCACGTTGACCACGGTAAAACAACTTTAACTGCTGCTATCACTAGCGTACTTGCGCAAAAAGGTCAGGCAGAATTCAAGGCTTACGATGCAATCGATGGAGCACCTGAAGAAAAAGAACGTGGTATCACAATCAATACTGCACACGTAGAATATCAGACTGCTACTCGTCACTACGCACACGTTGACTGCCCGGGACATGCTGACTACGTTAAGAACATGATCACTGGTGCTGCTCAGATGGATGGTGCTATTCTGGTAGTAGCTGCTACAGATGGTCCTATGCCTCAGACTCGTGAACACATTCTGCTTGCTCGTCAGGTTGGTGTTGAAAAGATCGTTGTATTCTTAAATAAATGCGACATGGTTGATGATGAAGAATTAATCGACTTAGTTGAAATGGAAGTTCGTGAATTATTATCAGAATACGGATTTGACGGAGACAACACTCCAGTTATCCGCGGTTCTGCATTAAAAGCTCTTGAAGGCGATGCTGCTTGGGTTGGTAAGATTGATGAATTGATGGATGCTGTTGACAGCTACATCCCTGAACCTGCTCGTGAAGTAGACAAACCATTCTTGATGGCAGTAGAAGACGTATTCACTATCACTGGTCGTGGTACAGTTGCTACTGGACGTGTTGAACGTGGTGTATTAAAACTTGGTGAAGAAGTTGAAATCGTTGGTATCCATGACAGCAAGAAAACAGTTGTTACTGGTATCGAAATGTTCCGTAAACTGTTAGACTTCGCAGAAGCTGGTGACAACATCGGTGCATTGCTGCGTGGTGTTAACCGTGACGAAATTCAGCGTGGACAAGTTCTTGCTAAACCTGGAACAGTTCACCCACACACTCACTTCAAAGCTCAAGTATACGTATTAACTAAAGAAGAAGGCGGACGTCACACTCCTTTCGTTTCTAACTACCGTCCTCAGTTCTATTTCCGTACAACTGACGTTACTGGTGTAATCACTCTTCCAGAAGGAACTGAAATGGTTATGCCTGGTGACAACGTTGAAATGGAAGTTCAACTGATCGCTCCTATCGCTGTAGAACAAGGTACTAAATTCACTATCCGTGAAGGTGGCCGTACAGTAGGTGCTGGTAACGTTACTGAAATCATTGAGTAATTGAAACCCAATAACAATTAAGAGATCTTCGGATCTCTTTTTTCTTTATGAATATAAACGAAAAGGCAGCACACAGCTGCCTTATTTGTACATTAATTATAGAAATTCATCATATTCGTATCACTGAAGGATTTTGATAATTTCGCAGAAATTAAAGTATTATTAATATTATTACGAACTAATTCAAGCGGATAACAATTACTGTCACTGACGCACACCTGCTTAATAATCTCGGCTAGCTCGTCCGCTGCCATAATACCATCTACTTTCATATAGTCTAAATTTACTTTGTGTATCCGATATTGACCATCTTCATAATCATCAAGGAAGCAGCCATAATCTCTATTCTTTTGACTATAAAGATAAACAAACCACCGATCTTGAAACGGCTCGTAAAATACCTGCCCCTGAGGATAAAGAAACGTTACATGCACATGCGGCATAACAGATACGGACTCATATTTTGATTTCTGTATAGTACCATTTTGTCCTGTTTCAATTATATGAATATCTTTTTTAGATAGCTGCATGCATTTCTTAATTTCACTATCACGATGCAGACGCTCCTTTGAAGCATAGTCAATATAATAGACTTGTTTATTGCACGCGATTGTCTGCAGAATGCTCCAATTAATAAGCTCAGCTTTTGTTAACAGTGGGTAGACATAAAAGTATGGTGTCTTGTACTTGTAAATGTAATACATTTTATCATTTGCCATGATCACCGAGCCAATGCCAATTTCAATAGACTTTTCTTTGCTATTATTTTTCTTGATTCGATCATAATCATCTTTCTCCAATGTATAGTAATAATCTTTAATGCAGTCGAATGGAATAATGATTTCGCGGCTTAGATTAACATAAGAGGACTTTCTAAGCCTATATTTCTTATGATCAATTTCAGCCTGCTGATAAACACTGCAGCCCAAATGCGGTTTGGATGAACAAGCATAACCCCTCACTTGATCTGCTTCAACAGCATTGATAACATAAGGTCTGATACGATGCCCGGGCTCCACATTCATAAGTTTCTGTTCGCTTAATGGCATTTTACACCAATAAACATCCCCAGGCCGAATTTCCTGATCAACCGTCTCCTGATCACACCATTCAATGATTTGATAACATTTCGTAATTAACCATTTCTGTAAATATTTCAGCCGATGCTTCAAGTTGATCACCACCTTCCTCCAAACCAGCAATAATATATTTATCAATCACATAAAGGACTTTAACATACTGCTTTTCTGCTATCAAATCATAAATTCTGCCAGCACTGTATGTTCCTCGGGCAACGGTATGAATGCTGTTAGCCACATGTCCTAACACAACTCCGGTATCATTCATGACACAAATTGCTTCATCATCAAACGCATTATCAGTATCTTTCATTAATCTCAGCCGCTGGCCTACACAAAATGCTTCCGGGCCAAAATAATAATTACAGCCTGCTATTGTTAATGCTCTCATCATTATCACCTCTTGTTATCCATATTATAAAACAATTGCTGTACCATATTTCGCCCAGCCATCATTTGTGTTAAGATAAAAGAGGGGATATAAAATATGAATGAAAGCCGCGTATTTGCCTTAAAAATTCTAGCCATATTACAAAAATATTCTGATGAAGATCATGTATTAAGCAATCAGCAAATTCAAGATCTGCTGTTGGCTAATTATGATATCAAAATGGATCGTAAAACCTTGAATACTTATTTAAATATTATTAATGATGAAGGCATTGCAGACATCAGCATGTATCAGGATAATCGCAAGGGCTATTATTTAATCAGCCGATTATTTGAGAAAAGTGAGGTTCAGCTGCTTTGCCAAAGTATTTATTCATCGCACTTTTTATCGGCCTCTTTAAGTGATAAATTAATCAGCAAGCTATTATCAACGCAAAGCAAATATGTTGAGAAAACCTTTAATGAGACAATGGCACAGAAAAATAAGGCTTGGAAATCTGAGAATAAACAATTTTTTCATACCATTGATATTTTGCTTGAAGCGATAGAGAAAAAATGTGCCGTAACTTTTAACTATGCTCATTATGATATCCGTAAACAGCTGATATTTAATAAAGAGCAGCGATATAAAATTCATCCTTATTATCTCGTTCAAAGCAACAATAATCTTTATTTATTATGCCGGACTAAAAACTATCAGGATATTAATGCTTATCGAATCGATAAAATATTGAATATCGAACTCACTGATGAGAAAGCTCGGCCACTGGAATATGGTTTTGACTTGCATAAGCATGTCAAACAGCGGATGTATATGTATGCGGATAAACCGGTAATGATAACATTGCGTTTTCATTCAATGATTCTTGATGATATCATTGATATGTTCGGCAAGGAAATCATTATTCAGCCGGATCGAGAACAGGAAGATTTATTGATTACTAGAGTATGTTCATCAAAAAAGGGCATGTTGTATTTTGCCTTACAGTATCTGAATAACTGTGAAATTTTAGAACCACAGGAATTGCGTGATGAATTAATTGAATGTCTTCATCAAGGCATTAATAAATACCAAAAGCAATAATCTCTAACTCTATTAAATGCATTCATCCGATCAACACCGCAACGTTTGTAAGCTTGCATGTAACTTTAAGATATACTATAATATGAATAGGCAGCGGCTTTGAAAGCCTTGTTAATCAAGAAGGGAGTTGCTTTAAATGAAAAAAAATAACCGATTGATCAGTGTTTTATTATCTGCGATCCTTCTTCTAGCTGGCTGCAGCAACATTGAAAAAGGACGTGACGCTATTATCGGCGCGGATGTTAATAAAGTAGGTATTATTCATGTTACTAGCGATGAGATGGTTCAATGGACAGTGAGCGGAGATGAAATTGACGCACTGAGAGAGTGGGCTTCAGGTTTAAAATTCTTACCGCATGAATTTGAAAAGGGTAAGACGCCTTATGATACGAATACCGCTGTTGAATCTTATGAATTCTATCTTACAAAAGGTGATTACCGCAATATCTCATATGCCATTATCGATGAAAAAACCAGCTATATTTTCTATGCAGATAAATGGTATACAGTCACAAATCCATCAATACCGCCATTACAAGAGCCTGCGGAATTAACCCTCGATAAGGTTATAGAGCTGGCAGGTAAAGGAGAAGAACTGACTTGGAGTGATTTTGAACAATATAAGAGCAAAGAAATAGGTTCAGGTTTATATATTCTTCTTTATAATATCGACGAAAACTATAATTTGCTGGTAGGCGGTACACCTGATAAAAAACCGATGTATATTCGTTTAAAATCAACGCAGGATGAAACGAAGTACATTGACATCAGAACTGAATCAATCAGTGATTTTATAAATAAATAAGATGCTATTGCTGTCTCATAACGGGACAGCTTTTTATTTGCTAAAAGAAAAACGGCTTATCGCCGTTATAAGATCGGTATATCTGAAACACTATTTCTTTAAATGCTCATTATATGCCGTGGCAGCTGCAATCCTGCCGAAACAGACTGTATCCGGTATCGATAATGAGCCAAGCCGATTGGCACCATGAATGCCGCCGGTTACTTCACCCGCCGCGTACAGGTTAGGAATTATGTTGCCATTAGTATCAATTACATGAGCATTCTCATCAATCTGTACACCGCCCATGGTATGATGAACTGAGACAATGCATGCAAACATCAAATACGGGCCGTCACCAATCGGTATTAAGTCGGTGCGGTTAAAGTCTGTATCAACACCCTGTGCAGCCATTTCATTATAGTGCTCAATCGTAGCTGCCAAAGTTTCATACGGGATATCGAAGAATTCAGCGCATTCCTTTAAACTGCCCTTAATCAAAACTCCCTGATCAAGACAGCGGGCAATTTCAGAAGCGTAATCTTCTTCCAGATTCATTGACTTAGCCACTTGATCATCAATGATTTCATAAATCATAGCGTCTTTTTGTTCGATGGCTGCCCGAGAGATGATTTCACGGGTTTCCTTCTCATCAACAAAACGCTCACCATCTTTATTTACCAGCAATGCATTGCCAATTAAACGCGCATAATCAACGAAGTAATAATTGCCGGTGGCCGGATTATTGATCGGATACAGCTGAATCGCGTCCATATCAATCAGATTAGCACCCGCCGCCTGTGCCATAAGAATGCCGTCACCGACGATTGCCGGTGAATTTGTCGTAGGAATCGAGGCATCTAAGGAAGGCCATTGGGTATTGTACTGCTGACGCATTTCCACATTGGCAGAGAAACCGCCGGTTGCCAGTATAACGCCGCTGTCACCATAGAAGTGCAGACTGTTGCCGTCACTGACAGCTTTTATGCCAATCGCTTGGCCATTCTCCATTATGATCTCTACCGCTTTGGTATTATAGATTACTTCAACACCTAATTCTTCAGCTTTTTGTGCCAAAGTATTTACATAAGCAGGGCCATCACCAACCGGCCACAAGGTTCTGGCAACCCGATGACCGCCGTACCATGATTGTTCATTCTTGTATTGCACACCGATTTCATCACGCAGCCAATAAGCATTTTCTAATACATGATCAGCCAGTGTACGCACCAATGTTTCATTGCTTCGGCCCTGACCGGATATTAAAATATCCTCAATAAATGCTTCTTTGCTGTCAATGATCCCTTCACTTTCCTGAACCCAGTTGTTGTAACAGGCATATTCGCCGCCGGACATGCGGGTATTGCCGCCATTGAAAGCCATCTTTTCAATAATCGTTACTTTCTCAAAGCCCAGCTGCTTCGCTTGAATTGCCGCCACAAAGCCGGCCCCGCCGCTGCCGACGATTACCAAATCAGAATGCTGTTCAATGATTTTCTGCTGCTGCTCCTGCATGTTGGCGTTCATCAGATCCTCCTGCGTGATACCAGCCTGCGTCAGCGCGTCCTTGACAGCATCTATGAACCCTTGACTAGTCAGTGTAGCACCGGCAATCGTATCGACATCAATGCTGTTTTTAGATATAATCTCATCCGCCAGCTGAATCATTTTGCCAGAGAAACCCGGCACTTCACTATGCTTCACCAATTCAATATGTTCGATTTTATCATCCTTAATAACCACATCAACAATAATCTTACCTTGTTTGCCAAACCCTTCACCCTGAAAGGTATCCGTATTATTGATACTTTGCGGCGCGCAAGCACTAAGCATCAGCAGCAGTGCCAAGAGAATTTTCTTCATAGATTTTCCTCCCTTGTGCTGTTGGGTGTACGGCCGCGTATTTTTTTATACACTCTTGAGAAATAAAGCGGATCAGTAAAACCGCACATCAGCGCAATCTGTTTAATCGCTGCGTTCTTTTGATTTTTCAAATAGGCATCGGCAAGATCAATCCGCTGATTTGTAATATACTCATTCAGCGACTGATTTGTTGCCTGCTTAATCAATTTACTGATGCTTGAACGTGACAGACCAAAACTATTCTGTAAGCTGTCATAATCAAGGGTCGGATCATCTAAATGATTTTGAATATAGGCTAGAAGATCCGCAGAATCATTAGGCTGATATTGTTTCAGCAAATTGTGTTCCAAGAGACGTTTCTGATAATTATCAATTGCCTGCGCGCAGACTTCAGCTAATTCATCATCATCGACAGGTTTTAAAAGATAAAAATCAACCTTTTGTCTGATCGCCTCTTTCGCAAATTGAAAATCATCATAACCGGATATGATAATGATTGAACACATATGCTGAAGCTCACGGATTTTTTTAATGACTTCAAGACCATTCATGCCTGGCATATTAATATCCATAAAAAGCAATTCCGGATGATATTTCTGCACAGCTTCTAAAGCAACTTCACCATTATCCACAAGGGCAATTACCTGAATATCCAGATTTAAAGATTCGACCTGCCGTTTTAATCCATAACGGATATTTTCTTCATCATCAACGATCATCGTTCTTATCATAGTCAAACTCCTTTATCAATAAAGTAATCTTGCATCCTTCACCCTTAATGCTGTCAATCAAAATATCATTTTCCTGATTCATCATTTTTAACCGGGTATAAACATTATGCAGCCCAAAATGCTTTGAGGTATCCGAGGAATGCAGATAATCAAGCAGCTCCTTCACTTCCTGCTCATCCATGCCGCAGCCATTATCTTCAACACTCAGCATTAAACATTCATTTTCAATCATGGCTCTGACGATAATTTTACCCATATGCGTATTTGGCTGAGTACAAGCATGGATACTGTTTTCAACCAATGGCTGAAGCAATATTTTCACAACCTGAATCGTTTCGAGTTCCTTTGGACAATAAATCTCATAATCCAGATTCTTAAAGCGGATCTTCTGCATATCAAGATAAGCCTTCGTATGCTTAAACTCCTGTTTCAGAGAAATAACCTGCTGACCGCTTGCCAAGAAGGTACGGAAATAAGTTGAAAGAGCGGTAATTGTCTTAGCGACATCCTCAGCGCCATGCTGCTTGGCAAGCCATTTCAGATTATCCAAGGTGTTGTAGAGGAAATGCGGTTTAATCTGTGCCTGCATGATTTCCATTTCCGCTCTTTGTTTCTGATTGCGCTCTTCGACAATCTGATCAATCAGCTCACTCATTTTAGAAATCATTTTATTAAAGCTCATCGATAAGTCATAAATTTCATCACGGGCATTGCCTTCATCTACATAACTTTCCAGCTTTCCGTTTTCCACAAGCTTCATAGCATTCTGAAGATTTTTGATGGGTGTCAGCACCGACGTTACCAGCATTTTCCCAAGGATAAAAATAACCGCTAAAAGGAAGAGCAGCAAAATCCACAGACCGGTCATCAGCTGATTACTTGACTGCATCAATTCTTCATTAGATACAACTGTGGCAAAGATCCATTCCGGATAATTTTCAATTGGTGAGACAAATAGCGTTGCTGCTTTGCCATTAATATCGGTGACTGAAAATTGATTACTGCTTGTTATCGCCATAATATCGATGGTATGCAGAGTTTCTTCATCAATCGTATGTGAATAGAAATATTGCGCGTTGGTAGTTATTAAATCATAATCACGGCTCATGATAAAGCTTTTGCCATTATAAACCTGCATCGTATTAACAATTTCATTTAAGCGTACAGAAGGAATTGCGGCAACAATCAGCGCCTCTTTTTGATTCGTAATGGATTTAATCGGATAATAGAAAAGCAGTACCTCACGATTGTTGTCATTCAGCTTAGGCTTAGAGATGATGAATTCAGAATCATCCCGATAAGCTTTTTGATAGTCCTGATTATCCATCAGATTTTCAATCGCATCACTGTTAATCCAACAGAACCCATTCTTTCCGATATAAGAAAAGGTTTCCATCACTTCACCATTATTTGTATAAGAATTAGTAAAGCGCTCGATCTGCGGTTCAATGCCGCGTACATCCATTGAAGAAAAGGCAGGAATAGTAGATATTGTGCGATATTCAGCAGATATTCGCTTGATCCACATGCTGACCTCCTGTGCCTTACTGTCAACGATCTGGGAAACCGTAAATGTATTGTTGGCAATATCTTTGGGCCGGTAAATTGCTTCAATGTAGAAAAACAGTGAACTGAATACAATCAGGACACTGATTAAAAAATAAAGCTGTATTTTAGTTTTGATGCCAAGGTTTTTCATAACTCTATTTTATCATCATTTTAAGCATTATGTTCAATAATCCATTGAGTTGAGCCATTTATCCATATTCAATTGTGACGGATTTCACTATAATTGGGTTATCAGGAGGTAGGAGTAAATGAAGAAAATCGCAAGTTTATTATTAGCCGGTTTGCTGATTGTCAGCGGCTGTGCTAAAACAGATCAAGGCTCACAGCTTTATACAGCAGGAACTTATGAGGTTGTAACCCAAGGCTTTGGCGGTGATATGAAGGTTGCAGTGACTGTCAGTGCTGATAAAATTGAAAAGGTTGAGGTACTGGAACATGGGGAAACACAGGGTATCGGTACGAATGCTATTGAACAGCTGCCAGCAATTATCGTAGAAAAACAAAGTGCTGAAGTTGATACGGTAGCCGGCTGTACGGTATCAAGCAAGGCATTGTTATCTGCCGTACAGGAGGCTTTAAATCAAGCAATGGGTAAAGATGCTTCGGCTAATGTGGCAGCCGATGGTGAATATGCCGTTGAGGTAAATGGTTTCCACGGCCCTATGCAGGTAAGCGTGGTTATTAAGGATGGTAAAATTACGGCAGTGAATGTCGGCAATAATGTTGAAACTGTAGGTATCGGTTCTAAAGCAATTGATGCAATGCCGCAGCGAATCATTGATGCTCAGTCAGTGAACGTTGATGTATTAACGGGTGCCAGTATTACATCAAGAGCAATTCTCTCTGGTGTAAGTGATGCGCTGACACAGGCGGGTGCTGATTTATCTGTATATTCCAAAGCGGTGGAAGTGGTGAAGAGTGAGGATAAGGAAATCAGCGCGGAAATCGTTATTATTGGTGCTGGCGGTGCTGGTCTTACTGCAGCTATCGAAGCATTAGAAAATGGTGCATCTTCCGTAGCATTAATTGAAAAGATGGATATTACCGGCGGCAACACGCGTCTGTCAGGCGGTGAATATGCAGCTCCGAATAACTGGCTGCAGGCTGGTGAAGGTATCGAAGACAGTAAGGAACAGTATTTTAATGATATTTATGAAGGCGGTTATGAACGCGGCAATAAGGAATTGATTCAGGTTATTGTTGATAACGCGCTGGAAAGTGCAGAATGGCTGAAGGATGATGTAGGGGTTGTATATCGTGACAAGATGTCATGGTATGGCGGTCACAAAGTAGCCCGTACATTATGGCCGGTTGGTGACGGACCTGTTTATGTTGATACTTTAGAAGAAAAAGCTCGTTCATTAGGTGCGGAAATTTATTTCACAACAACTGCTAATGAATTGATTCAAGATGAAAATGGCCGTGTAACAGGTGTTGTCGCTACTTATAAAGATGGTGCAACTTATACATTTAAGGCTGATAAGGGTGTTATTATGACAACCGGTGGTTTCTCAGCCAATGTAGAAATGCGTGAAGCAGTTAATACTATGTGGCCAAGTCTTGATGCCAATGTACCTAATACGAATTCACCTGCCATTACTGGTGACGGTATCGTTATGGCTCAGGCAATCGGTGCAGATGTTGTAGATATGGATGCGATTCAGCTGTATCCGGTAAACAATCCAGCAACTGGCAATTACTACTATATCGATTATGCTCGTTTAAATTCAACAGCACTGTTAGTTAACAAAGAAGGCAAACGTTTCGTAAATGAAAAGGGTACTCGTGATGTTATTTCATTAGCAACTCTGGAACAGACAGATAAGATGGTTTATGAAATTATTGATGCGGCTGTAGTTGCTGAACAAAGGCTGTATGAAGATTATCAGGCTGAAATCGATAAGTGTCTTAAAGATGGTGTATTGGCAATCGGTACATTAGAAGAAGTCTGCGAGCATTTTGGTGTGCCTGTGGAAGAGGTTAGGGCTACAATCGCTCATTACAATGAAATGGTTGATGCGGGTACGGATGAAGATTTCGGACGTACTGATAACTTCAATAAGATTGGTGAAGGACCTTACTTCATGTTCTCTTCTGTTGTCTCTGTTCACCATACAATGGGCGGTGTAAAAATTGATGCGGATGCTCGTGTTCTTGACAAAGACGGCAATCCAATTGAAGGTCTGTATGCGGCTGGTGAAGTTACCGGCGGTATCCATGGCGGTAACCGTTTAGGCTCAGTAGCTGTTTGTGACACTGTTGTATTCGGCCGTGTCGCAGCTCAAAGCGCATTAGCTCAGAAATAATTAAGATTGGCTCAATGCCATCGTATTAAAAATATGTTGAGTTCTGTCAATGATAAGGCAGGACTCTTTTTTTGGTAATGTAAACTAGAGTGTGGTTTAGGAAAATGACGCTTTAAACTAGAGAGTGGCAAGGAAATAAACAAACAACAGCTAAATCTAGAGTGAGAAAAAATATTTTAGAAATAGCTGGGGTAAAAGAGGAGGAAAGAGTGAGAAATTCTTTCCTTTTTTCTATATTCCTGATAAATTCGGGAGAATGAAAAGTCACTACTAAATAAGGGTGAATTTATAAGCTATACCCATTTCTTACCTACATTACTCTTACCTTAGTTACAGCCGGAGTGTCGAAATAAAAACAGATGATAAATGTACATGAAGAATAATAGAATCAGTACCTGAAATCATCTGTTTTTTTGTAGGCCGAGAAAAGAGTCAACTTATTTTAATTTTTATCATTTGTATATTTATCAGATTTTAAACGATTATTGATTGAATAGAATGTTTTTTTATTAAGAGATAGCAGGCAGCGTTTTCTAAATCGGGTGAAATTAGTGACACCATTAGAAATCGCTAAATAGGTTTTGATTTGTCCATTGATGTTCTCTGAAAGAGCATTACTGAGCTTTCGATCATCAAAAGGTCTTTGGAATGAATTCAAAATTTCTTTTTTCCAATGCATGAGAAGTGCCACAAACTCTGCGTATTCAGAGAGATCTGCTTCTTTGAAAGCATTCAAGACAGTTTGAAACCATGCTTCACAGTTCTCTTCTGTGCCATGATCATTAAAATTTTTATACATCACTTTTAAACGATACCCAAGTGCTAAGTTCTCACTGATATCAAGAATCATATCTTGTAAGTCACGTTTGTTCAGCTTTTTCTTGAACCGTTGATTATAAATGGGTTCATTATCTAAGAAAACGTCTTTTTCAATCAGATCCTTCCAACTCTTTAGAAGATAATAACTGTCACTGCCATATTCTAATTGATACAGGATATTAAGACGAATCCGGGTAAATGCATCCCCTAAATGCTTCACTACATGAAATGGATCTACAGCAATAATGGCATTTTTAAGATATCTGTGAACAACGTCTTTATAGGGTTCCCACCTATCAATGGTAACGAAACGAACAGTCTTTCTTTCTTCTTCCGGGATTCTTTCAAAATAGTGCTGTAATTCTTTTTTAGAGCGGGAGGGAAGAATTTCAAATAAAGAACGATTCACATTATCCACCATAACGCATAAGTAAGAAGAATCAGATTGTTTGGCCATTTTAGAATGGATTTCATCAATGCCTATCGATACAGGCAAATGAATTCGAGGGATATTGACGAAACTGTCAAAGTAACGCTGAACTTGTGTAACAGAAATATGATTGGCATCAGCGACCATTTTATAGGTGTAATTGAGATTGGATAAAGAAACCATGATATTATTGAGAGCCAGATAAGAATTTTTAAAATTCGTGAAAGAAAAAGGATTGGGACCAGAGAAGGTACGAAGACATTCATTACATTGATACCGATTATTTTTGAAAACGATAACACATTTTCTGTCGGTCAGTTTAGGATGGTTGATCACTTTGGGCTTAGAATAGCCATTTAAGTGAGTGATTCCATGGCAGAAAGGGCAAGGGATACGTTGAGGGATAAGAGAAATATGAAGCTGAGTCAAGGTAGGAGAAGAAGAGACAGAGATATTTTTAATCATCTTCTTGTCTAAATTAAATAAATCTGTGATAAAATCATACATAGGTTAAGGCCTCCTTCGTGTCAATTTTCTCGGCAAAAGAATCATAACACGAAGGTTTTTTTATGGCAAAAAAGGAAACCACACAAAAAGTTAAAGGCTACCACACACAACGTTAGATAGGTAAAAAATGGCCACACATAAGTTTATAGGTATGCCACACCCACACACTAATTTAAAGCGCCCTTTTTTTTGTTATGAGGAAGCTGTGAAAAGTTTAAAGGAAAATGGAACCTGGCTTAGAATTTAATCAGGATCGCGGGAGTTAATAGCTGTCTCATTATGTAGATAAACTAATATTGATAATATCTCTGCCATGATTGCATAAAAAACTGGTAATTATATTTTGTATAGGCTATAATACAACAAAAGGGAGTAGCTTGTATCTGATAAGGATAGGGTAATCATCGTCATCACGTTGGCAGAACCAACCGGTGTTACACATTGAAGCAAGACTTTTACCGAGGGGTGTAGAAGTCTTTTTCTATGCCGTTATAACAGGAGGAACACTATGATTTCGGTTTTGTATTTAGTTCTTGGTTTTGTTTTATTAGTGAAAGGCGCTGATTTTTTCGTTGATGGCAGCAGTGCGATTGCGAAAAGGCTGGGGATTCCAAGCCTGATTATCGGTCTTACCATTGTAGCCTTTGGTACCAGCGCGCCTGAGGCAGCGGTTAGTATTACAGCTAGTTTGACGGGTCAGAATGAGATCGCGGTAGGCAATGTGATCGGCTCTAATATTTTTAATTTATTATTTATAGTAGGCTTATGCGCAATGATCCGCCCATTGTCGGTGCATAAGTCAATCTTAAACCGTGATTTTCCATTGTCGATACTAGGGGCTGGGGTGTTGGTAATCTGCGGCTTAGATGTATTTTTTAATGAAGGCAGTGTGAATGTTGTCTCACGGGTTGAGGGACTTTTGCTTTTATGTTTCTTTATTGTTTTTATATATGCGACAAGCATGGCTGCGCTGAGTGATAAGCAGGCAGCTGAAACCGGCACCGATGTTTTATCATGGCCCAAGAGCTTTCTTTATCTTGGCAGTGGACTGATTGGTGTTGTTGCCGGCGGTCAGCTCGTTGTGAGCGGTGCCAGTGACCTGGCGTTAATGCTTGGTTTAGGGAAGGATTTGATTGCCTTGACGATTGTGGCAATCGGTACATCACTGCCGGAACTGGTAACCTCATTTGTAGCGACACGCAAAGGGGAAAGTGATATTGCGATGGGAAATGTCATCGGTTCTAATGTATTCAATATATTCTTTATCTTGGGAATGTCCGCAACTGTGGCACCGCTGACGATTACCAATAATACATTCATTGATCTTGGCGTACTGATTGCCGGCAGTATTATTGCCTATATCTTTTCAAGAAAAGGTACAATTAATAAAAATTCAGGAATTGTGATGTTGTTAATGTATGCTGCATATACGGCATATCTGATAATGCGGTAGATAATTGCTTGGTATAAGAGCTGTGACGGTTTATGTTACAGCTTTTATTGATTTAAAATGGTGACGGTGCAGCTTCATTGTATCTCGCTAACTTTATTAATATAGATCAATATTTTCATGATTTTGGTTCATAAGCAAATTATTATGATGGAAAAGGTTGCATTCATTAATATAAGTAATATATAATAATACAGTCAAGACAGGGGTGCTGAAAAGCTGAGAGAGTCCCTTTGACCTGATCTAGTTAGTACTAGCGTAGGGAGTCAATTTCTTTTTTGATGTTCTTACGCCTCATGGAGGTGTTTTTTTATGGACAAAACTAGAAGTAATGTTTTAACAATGGTTTATGCTGCTATGTATATAGCGCTTGCCGTGGCACTGAATGCGTTTAATACAGCGATGCCGATCATTCAGATGCCTAATGGCGGTTCTTTAGAACTTTTGGTTATCGCACTGTTTATCGCATCGTATCATCTGGGCTGGCGGTGGGGAGCGGCAATATCAGCGCTCTCATGGGTTATCGGTGTTCTGTTTGGTCTGAACAATTATATGGTTTCAGTGCCGCAGGTGCTGCTTGATTATGTAGTGCCTTTTGTGGCAATCGGTCTGGCATCCATCGTGCCGGCTATTCACATCGGAAATACAAAACTCTCAAATCTTTATACCGGTGTCTGCTTCGGCATGTTTTTAAAATATATTTCGCAAGTAATATCCGGGGTTTATTTCTGGTTTCCGGAAGGAAGCGCGGCAGGCTCATGGGCTGCCTGGGTCTATTCAGCGCCTTACAATTTCTGGTACAACCTGGTAACCTTCATTGCTGCGATTATCTTAGTGCCGATTTTGGTTAAACGTCTCAATAAGCTGAGCAGTATAACAATGAGCGGTGTAAAAGAATAACTTAGCATAAGAACTTCTTCGGGAGTTCTTTTTTTATTTACGCAGCACTTGATTAAAATTTCATAATCATTATAATGGTAGATAGAGAGAGCTGGGATTGAATGAAAAGGGGAGACAGCTTTTCTTAATAAACCAGTCAGTATGACGGAGAAATGGAGGATTTATGAAAAGATTATATCGGCGGTTGTCAGCATTGGCGGTATGCTTAATGATGACACTCGCATTATCGGCATGCTCAGGACCATCTTCATCAGCATCTATTTATAAAGATGGCACATATGCAGGCAGTGCCAAGGGGATGAATGGTGATGTTACGGTTGAAGTGAAAATAGCTTCTGATAAGATTGAGTCAGTAATTGTTACTGATCATAAGGAAACGCCGGGAATTTCTGATCCAGCTATTGAAACAGTGCCTAATGCCATTGTGGAGAAGAATTCAACGGAAGTTGATATTGTTGCCGGAGCTACTTTTACTAGCGAAGCAATCATTAATGCTGTTGAGCAAGCGCTGGAAAAGGCAAGCGGCAAAACTGTTGATGAGAATAAGGAAGATGAAAAACAGACACTTGCATTTACCGATCCGGATGTCATTGTTATCGGCGGCGGCTTTTCTGGTATGAACGCGGCTTTGGAAGCAAGCACGAATGGCGCTAAGGTAATGCTGATTGAAAAGAATTCGGATCTTGGCGGTTCAATACGATATGCCGGCGGTACGCTGAGCGGCGCTGGTACTAAAATGCAGGAAGCGGCAGGTATTGAAGATACTGAAGAGAATTTTATTGCCGATATTGAAAGAATGGGCGGCGGCATTAATGTGCCTGAATTGACAGCCAAGCATGTATCTAAAGCGGCTGCAGCTGTTGATTGGATGGATTCACTGGGGGCTGATTTTGGGGATCGCATACCGACACAGCCTGGTTCTTATGATGCATTTGGTATACCAAGAGAACATCGTGTAAGCGGTAAAGGTCAAGAGATGGTGGCTATCGTAAAGCCGCTGCTTGAAGAAAAAGTGAATGAAGGCGTATTAGAAATATTATTAAATACTGAAGTCAAAGATATTATTATTGAAGAGGGAGCTGTAACCGGCGTTATATTAACGGATGGAACTGAATATCGCAGCAAATCAGTGATTTTGGCAACTGGCGGTTATGGTCATAATGAAACGATGCTTCATGATTATAATTTTGAGAATGTTTTAACTGATGCACCTGAATTTGTAACAGGGGACGGCTATACATTTGCTTTAAAAGCGGGCGCTGTGTTAAACAATATGGATTATCTGCCAGCTTATGCCGGCGGTGTACCGGTATCTGATACAGGCTTTGTACATTCAGTGACAGCCAATAATACCGGTTATCCTAATACGATCTGGGTAGATGCGGAAGGTCAGCGTCACATGAATGAATTTGAGAATTTAGACAGTCAGAAGAAGGCCTTCTGGGCAAGTGCGCCGCACAACATCGTATGGATGATTTTTGATCAGAAAGTAGTTGACAATCAAGAACCCATCTTAAAGAAGGATGAAAACTGGAAAATGTTTAATGAAGAATTAGCTAAGGGTGAGGTTGTATTTAAAGCTGATTCAGTTGAAGAGCTTGCCAAGCAGATCAATATGGATACAGCAGCGCTTCAGGCAACCATTGATGCTTATAATGAAGGTATTGAGACAGGTACTGATCCAATGGGCAGAACTGATGAGAGAACACCGATTGATTCGACGCTGTATGCAGTCAAGACAATTCCTTATGTCATGCTTACTAAGGGCGGTCCATTAATGAATACGAGTGCTCAAACATTAGATAAAGACGCTCAGCCGATTCCCGGCTTGTTCCAATGCGGTGAATTAACTGGTGGCGCTAATGTCGGCGGCGGCGCTAATATTGGCGGTTTGGCTAATACAAGCTGTATCGTTTGGGGTAAGATTGCCGGCATCAATGCGGCAAACTATGCTTTGAATGGAACGATTGTGGAAAAATAAGTATATAAATATAAAAAAACAAATTGAATTAGCTCATTCGAAAGGAAACAGTATTTCTGAACGGATGAGCTTTTTTTCAGAATATGCTGGCAGATTTGATGATAATAAATTTGAAATTTGGGAAAAATATATAAAATTCCTATATAAAAAGCAGCGAAAATAAATGTAACCGCTATCATTTTAGGCTGTGCAGCAAAAAAATGGGGTAATTGAAAAAAAGCCGAATTTTATGGGATTTTTTTAAAAAAAAGACTTGCAATACAGGGTTATTCTTTGCTATAATACCTCTGTTACCGCGTGGACATGCGAGGTTGCCGACACACTGAGAGACGTTGTCATGACCCAGTGAGCCGGGGGAATTCGCACCGAGCGGGTCTATCACAGATATAGACGAAAGGAGATTTATTTCATGGCAAAAAACAGCGTAAGAATTCGTTTAAAAGCTTACGAACACAGAATCTTAGATGCTAGCGCAGAAAAGATCGTTCAAGCTGCCCAGGCACACGGTGCCAAAAAGATCGTTGGACCAGTACCTCTTCCAACTGAAAAGCAAGTAGTAACTATCTTGCGTGCGGTACACAAATACAAAGATTCTCGTGAACAATTCGAAATTAGAACTCACAAACGTTTAATTGAGAATGTCGGACCTACAGCAGAAACAATCGATTCACTGAGTCGTCTTGAACTGCCAAGCGGTGTTGACATCGAGATTAAACTGTAATGATGGAGGTGAACATCATGAAAGGAATTTTAGGACGTAAAGTCGGGATGACACAAGTCTTCACTGAAGATGGTGTATTAATCCCTGTAACTGTAGTAGAAGCTACACCAAATATTGTTTTACAAAAGAAAACAGTTGAAAATGATGGCTATGTTGCTGTTCAGCTTGGTTTAGAAGACATCAAAGAAAGACGTGCTACTAAAGCTGCTCTCGGACATGTTGCGAAAGTGAACACAGCACCTAAGCGTTTCATCAGAGAAATTCGCTCAGAAGAAATGATGAGCTATGAATTAGGCAGTGAAGTTAAAGTTGACTTATTTGCCGCTGGCGAAGTAGTTGATGTTATCGGAACTAGCAAGGGTCACGGATTTACTGGTGCGGTAAAACGTCACAATCAGAAAATCGGTCCTAAGACACACGGTTCTGGTCATCACAGAGGCATGGGTTCAGCTGCAACTACTGGTCTTGGTACTAACAAGATCGACCCTGGTTTCACAATGCCTGGTCATTATGGAACAGATCGTACAACTAACCAAAATCTTGAAATCATCAAGGTTGATGCTGAAAAGAATTACATCCTGATCAAGGGTAACGTTCCTGGTCCTAAGAAGGGTCTGGTTATTATCCAATCTGCAAAATGCAGCAAGGGTGATAAAACAGCTAAGGTGTTAGTTGACTACACTAAAACTGAGGAGGAATAAAAAATGCCTAATATCGTTGTATTAAATCAGGAAGGTAAAGAACTTCGCGAAATTAACCTTAATCCTGAAGTGTTTGGCATTGAGCCAAATCAGCAAGTAATCTTTGATGCCATTGTTATGCAGCGCGCATCAATGAGACAAGGTACTCACGACGTTAAAAACCGCAGAGAAGTTCGCGGCGGCGGTCGTAAGCCTTACAGACAAAAAGGAACCGGTAATGCTCGTCAGGGTTCTACAAGAGCTCCGCAGTTCCGCAAGGGTGGTATCGTATTCGGTCCTACACCTCGCAGCTATGCTTACAAATTAAACAAAAAAGTTCGTCGTCTTGCTCTTAAATCAGTATTATCTGAAAAAGTGGCAAGCAATGATATGATCGTTGTTGATGAATTGAAATTTGCTGCTCCTAAGACAAAAGATTTCATCAAGACAATCGATGCAATCGGCGCAGCTAAGAAAACATTGTTTGTTGTTTCAAGTGAAGAAGATTTCGAAAATGCTTATCTGTCAGTTCGCAACATCCCTACAATGATGATGCTGACATCTGATGGTATCAATGTTTATGACATTGTAAATGCTAACAAGATCGTGTTCACTGAAGCAGCAGTGAAATGCGTTGAGGAGGTATTAGGATAATGAATAACTACAGAGATATTATTATCCGTCCAATCATCACTGAGAAATCAATGAAATTGATGGAAGAAGATAACAAGGTTACATTCGAAGTTGCTAAGGGCGTAAACAGAACTCAGGTTCGTCAGGCTGTTGAAAAAATCTTCGGTGTTAATGTTGAAAAAGTTAACATGGTTAACACAAAGCCAAAAGCTAAACGTGTTGGTAAATACACTGGCACAACAAGTCCTGTACATAAGGCAATCGTTAAAATTGCTGCTGGACAAGACATCAACTTATTCGGCGAATAGTCGAAACAGGGAAGAGTCACGCTATTTCCCTTTAAAATGCGTAAGGAGGAAATTAATCCATGGCGATTAAGAAATATAAGCCAACGACCCCGGGTCGTCGTAATATGTCAACACTGACATTTGACGAAATTACAACGAACAGTCCTGAACGCTCACTGCTTGCTCCTTTAGGAAGCAAAGGTGGCCGTAACAATAACGGACGTATCACTACTCGTCACCAAGGTGGAGGCCATAAGCGCCAATACCGTATTATCGATTTCAAGAGAAACAAAGATGGTATCCCTGCTAAGGTTGCTACTATCGAATACGATCCAAACAGATCAGCAAACATCGCATTGTTAAACTATGCGGATGGTGAAAAACGTTATATCCTGGCTCCAAAGGGATTGACGGTCGGCACAACACTGCTTTCTGGTGAAACAGCTGATATCAAGGTTGGTAACTGCTTGGAAATGCGTCACATGCCTGAAGGTACATTCATTCACAACGTTGAATTGAAACCTGGCAAGGGCGGTCAGCTGGCTCGTTCAGCTGGTGTTTCAGCTCAGATTCTTGGTATCGAAGATAAATATGTAACAGTACGTCTTGCCTCTGGCGAAGTACGTAAAATCTTAGCTAACTGCCGTGCTACTATCGGACAAGTTGGTAACGAAGACCACAGCCTGGTAAATCTGGGTAAAGCAGGTCGCTCACGCTGGTTAGGTATCAGACCTACGGTTCGTGGTTCAGTTATGAACCCTAACGATCACCCTCACGGTGGTGGTGAAGGCCGTACACCAGTTGGACGTAAGTCACCAATGACGCCATGGGGTAAACAAGCTATGGGCGTCAAAACTCGTCAGCGCAAAAAAGC
>PVML01019465.1_pt1 | contig 28998 bp, 37 predicted proteins | sample 1853371 | NCBI WGS metagenome assembly PVML01 (sample SAMN08533508, study PRJNA380276) | Human gut metagenome, whole genome shotgun sequencing project. | isolation source: participant 1, chromium library | host: Homo sapiens | collected 2017 | reverse complement strand
GGGGTGGCACACATAAAAATCGGAAACGGCTTTATTAGAAGCTCTTTGTCTTTACCTTTTACATGAAGCACCAGAAGAAGAACAAAATTTCACGATGGTGATGGAAATGATTGCAGCTGCTGAAGTAAAAGAAGATGATGAAGAATATCAAAGTCCGCTAGATGAATTGTTTGAAAGATTGGAAATAAGAAATCCAAATTCATTAGCTCTCAAGCAATATAAGATTTATAAACAGGCGGCAGGGAAAACTGCTAAATCGATTCTTATTTCTGTAGGTGTGCGTTTATCAGCTTTTAACTTGGAAAGTATTGCTAGTTTAACTGCAACAGATGAGTTGGAACTTGATTTGGTGGGAGAAAGAAAAACAGCAATCTTTGCGGTTATTCCAGACAATGATTCAACATTCAATTTTCTTATCGGTATGCTTTATACGCAGCTTTTCCAAATGTTGTATTATCAAGCGGATATTGTTCACGGTGGTGCTTTACCAGTGCCCGTACATTTTCTTATGGATGAATTTGCGAATGTGGCTTTACCAGATGAATTTGATAAATTGCTTTCTACAATGAGATCACGACTTATTTTTGTTTCAATCATTATACAGAATCTTGCTCAGATCAAAGGACTTTATAAAGACAGTTGGGAAAGTATCGTAGGGAATTGTGATACATTATACTATCTTGGTGGAAATGAACAGAGTACACACAAATTCATGTCAGAATATTTGGGAAAAGAGACACTTGATACAAATACTTACGGTAAATCAAGTGGGAGGTCAGGAAATTATTCAACAAATTATCAACAGGCTGGAAGAGAATTACTTACACCAGATGAAGTTAGATTGTTAGATAATGATTATGGATTGCTTTTTATTAGAGGAGAACGACCTGTATTTGATAAGAAGTATGATATTTTGAAACATCCAAGAATAAATGAAACTACGGATGGAAATGCAAAACCATATCTACATGGTAAAATCAAATATTCAATTGATGACTGGCAAAATATTTTATTGAGCGATAGAGAATATGAATTATTAAGTGATGAAGATATGGACAACTACTTTAAACAATTAAATAGTAAATAGGAAAGTAGCTTTAGAAATAGAGCTGTTTTTATTTTGAAGGGAGAAAAACAAATGAGAAAATATTTAAAAAAATATAAAAAGACAATGAAGATATTTTTTGTTTATACACTCAATATCATTTTAATGAATTTCAAGGTAATTCAAGTCTATGCAGATGGAGATCCATTAACAGTTGTTAATAATCTTTCAACTTTTGTTTTTAGTTTAATTAGAGCTATTGGAATGATCATTTTAGGATTTGGAATTGTACAGTTAGGATTAAGTTTAAAAAGTCATGATCCATCACAAAGAGCAAATGGATTTTTAACTGTAGCAGGTGGTATCGTCATTACCTTTGCAAAAGAAATTTTAAATACAATTACAGGATAGTGATTTTAAATGGGTAAGGCAGGTGATAGATATTGGGTAGTATTATTGATAACTTAACAAACGCAATCAATACATGGAATGAGAAACTTGCAGAAATATGGTTGTTACTAACACAGACACCTCAAAACTTTAAAGGTGGAAATATTTGGAATGTGATTGTGAAGATACATGGAGGTTTGCAAGCCATTGGACTTGCACTTCTTGTTCTTTTCTTTGCAGTAGGAATGGTAAAGACATGCAGTAATCTAAACGAAATAAAGCGACCCGAGCAGGCAATTCGTTTGTTTTTAAGGTTTGCAATTGCAAGAGGGTTAGTTGTTTATGGAATGGAATTGATGACAAAATTATTTGAAATCGTGCAAGGTATAACTTCTCAAATTATGACAACAGTAGGTGTTGGAACAGCAACATCTACTACTATTCCTCAAGAAATCATAGATGCAGTAGAGGATTGTGGTTTTTTGGAAAGCATACCTGTTTGGGCGGTAACACTTTTAGGTGGTATTTTCATTACGATTTTGTCCTTTGTTCTCATACTTACTGTTTATGGTCGCTTCTTTAAATTGTATATGTATACGGCCATTTCTCCTGTACCACTTTCTACTGCTGCAGGAGAAAGTACACAGTCAGTAGCGATAACGTTTATTAAGTCTTATGTGGGTGTATGTCTAGAAGGAGCAATTATAGTTTTAGCCTGTATTATTTTTGCACAATTTGCAGGATCACCACCAGTTGTAGATAGTGAAGTGAGTGCAATTTCCATGTTGTGGAGCTATATAGGAGAACTTATTTTCAATATGCTGATTTTAGTTGGCACGGTAAAAATGTCAGATCGAATAGTTAAAGAAATGATGGGATTGTAATACTTTCATCTAAAATATTGAATATATAGTATTATAAGGGTATAATATTACTAGAATATTACTATATTGGAGGTGCTTGTTATGAATATTCGTCCATCTGCAGCAATTAGACAAAATTATAATGAAATTGCAGATCTTTGTAGGACAAGTCAAGAACCTGTATATCTCACAAGAAACGGTGAAGGTGATTTAGTTGTTATGGATATGGAGACATTTAGTCGTAGGGAAAAAATGTTAGATTTACGTGAACAACTTCTTTCTGTAGAAGAAGATAGAATGGCAGGAAATAAAGGGTATACAATTGATGAATTAGATAAATACCTTGATGATATTATTTCAGGAGTATAGAAAATGGAATATGAGAAATATAAAGTAATTATTTCAGAAAAGGCAAAAAATATGCTTGCATCAAATATTGCTTTTATTGCTAAGGTAAGTGCTGATGCAGCAACAAAACAAAAAAAGGCGGTTATTGATGGTATACGATCATTAGAGCAAATGCCCAAACGCTATCCTTTTTTTAACGAAGAATATATACCACCAAACAAATATAGAAAAATGTTTATAAAAAAATGGTATTTGATTTTATATCAAATTCAAGAAGATGTTGTATACGTTGATTATATACTTGATTATAGAAAAGATTATCAATGGTTAGATAAGTAAAGAGTTAATGGCAAGAGAAATTTCCTCTTGCTTTTTATTTGTGAAAAAAGAGGAAGGAGTAATATGGAAGTAAAAATTAATAAAGAGATAAGAGAATATACAGAAGGCATTTTCTTAGGATTATCCCTAAGACAATGCTTTTTTTCTTTTTTAGCGTGTGTAATGGCAGTTATATTTTATTTTTTATTCATTGATCATTTAGGAATGGAGATAACAAGTTGGTTGTGTATGATTTCAGCTGCACCATTTGCAGCACTTGGATTCATTAGATTTCAAGGAATGAATGCTGAACAGATTGTTATATGTGTGATCCGCTCACTATTGATTAAACAGCATAATTTGATATTTAAACCACAAAATTTATATTACGAATATTTAAAAGAATTTTTAGAAATTAAAAGAAAGGAGTCTATTGATCCAAATGATAAAAAGCTACGAAAGATTAAAAAAACAAAACAAAGAAAAAATAAGCGTTCCCAAAAGCGCACAGGATCTAATTGATATTGATACCATCTATAAAGATGGTATTTTTTGTTCTAAGAACAAGTATTCTAAAACATATAGATTTAAAGATATTAATTATTCAATTGCTTCAAAGGATGAAAAGGTTGGATTGTTTTTAAATTATAGTGAATTGCTTAATTCATTAGACAGTTCAACAATGACAAAGATTACAATCAATAATAGAAAAATTAATATAAAAGAGTTCCAAGAAAAGATTTTAATTCCATTAAGAAATGATCATCTTGATAAATATCGAAAAGAATATAATGATATGTTATTAGAAAAAGTATCTGGAGCAGATGGAATTACTCAAGAAAAGTATATAACAATAACTGCCTTTAAAAAGAATGTAGAAGAAGCAAGAAATTTCTTTTCAAGGGTAACTGTAGAATTATCATCTCATTTTTCTAAATTGGGTTCTCAATTAGAAGAACTTGATGCTATTGAAAGATTGAAAATCCTTCATGATTTTTATAGAAATGGACATGAAGAACAGTTTTCATTTGATATGGATGCTTCAATGAGAAAGGGACATCATTTTAAAGATGCTATCTGTCCACAAATGCCAAAATTTCATGATAAATATTTTCAATTAGGAGATAAGTATGGAAGAGTTATGTATTTAAGTGAGTATGCAAGATATGTAAAAGACAGTTTTATTTCAGAACTTTGTTCACTAAATAAAAATCTTATGTATTCAATGGATATCATTACAGTTCCAACAGATGAGGCAGTAAAAGAAGTTGAAAGAAAATGGCTAGGTGTTGAAACTAATATCACAAATTGGCAAAGAAGACAGAACGCTAATAACAATTTCAGTGCCGTAATTCCTTATGATATGGAACTTCAAAGAAAAGAGAGCAAAGAATTTTTAGATGATTTAACAGTAAGGGATCAACGTATGATGTTGGGGTGTATGACAATCGTTCATTTAGCTGATAGTCTAGAAGAACTTGATAACGATACAGAAGCACTTATGGCAGTTGCTAGAAAGTATATGTGTGAATTGGATATATTGTTTTTTGCAAGTAGACAGTTAGATGGCCTATCAAGTGTTTTACCAATTGGAACAAATAAACTAAATATTGTAAGAACATTGCTTACAGAAAGTATGGCTGTCTTTATCCCTTTTAGAGCACAGGAAGTTGTTGATGATGGTGGCATTTGGTTTGGACAAAATGCTATTACAAATAATTTAATTATGTGCAATAAAGAAAAATTAATGAATCCTAATGCCTTTCAGTTAGGAGTACCCGGCTCTGGAAAATCCTTTTTGACAAAGGAACAAATCGTATTTTTAGCTCTTGCAACTCAAGATGATATTATTATCTGTGATCCAGAAGCAGAGTATTCACTTTTAGTTAAAGAGTTGGGAGGAGAAGTTATAGCGATTGCCGCAGGAAGTGAAAATCATATTAATGCAATGGATATGCTGGAAGGTTATGGTGATAGTGGTAATCCAGTTGGAGATAAGTCACAATTTATCATGTCTTTATTTGAACAGTTGGATAGAGATGGAATTAAACCAGTAGACAGGTCGATCATTGATAGATGTGTAACTTTGGTATTTCAGGATTATTATCGAACAAGGAAAATGCCTACACTTGTTACGTTGAGAGAGAAGCTGTTAGAACAACCTGAAATAGAAGCAAGAAGTTTAGCATTGAAACTTGAATTGTTTACGGACGGCTCATTAGATGCATTTGCACATCAAACAAATGTAAATACTTCAAGCAGAATTGTATCATATGATATTTTTAAACTTGGAAAACAGTTAAAGACAATGGGACTATTAGTAATCACGGACGCAATGATTAACCGTGTTAATGAAAATTGGCGAAAAGGTAAAAGGACACATATCATTCTTGATGAATTTCATGTGGTTTTTGAAAATGAAGAGAGTGCTTCTTTCTTTAACTCGGCATGGAGACAATTTAGAAAAAGAGATGGCTATCCTATTGGAATTACACAGAATGTTGAATATCTGTTAGATAGTGTTCAGGCAAGTACGATGCTTTCTAACAGTGAATTTGTTGTTATGTTAAATCAGTCATATCAAGATAGAGAAAAGCTTGCAAAATTACTGAATATTTCTGATGAACAGTTAAGTTATATAACTAATGCACAATCAGGATGTGGATTAATTAAATATGGTGGAAACATCGTACCTTTTATAAATAGATTTCCAAAAAATACATTGCTATATAAATTGATGTCAACAAAACCATCAGAAAAGAATAAGTAACAAATTTATTGCTCTTGATAATCATCAAGAGCAATAGTAAAATATCCATAAAGGAGTAGGATGGTTATGGATAGAAATCAAATAAAAGCAATAATGAATGATATATATACCTCAAGCGAAGCAGCGGAGTATTTACAAATCTCCACACAAAGATTAAATCAATTAGTTCATGACAAACAAATTGAGCCAATAAAGGTAAGTAAATCAATTATGTTATTTTTAAAAGAGGATCTAGAAAAAAGAAAAATGACAAATGTATCTAATAATAAAAATACAACAAAAGCAGGAATGTTTAATATTAACAATGCTTATGTTCGAGATGCTATTTTATATTATACGATTCAACAATATTTTAATAACAATGATAAAAAGACATGTGAATATATAGATCAATTAGAAAAAATAGACCATTTTGATTTTAGAAGTGGATTAAAAAATAATATTCCCTATTTGTCATCAAAATTAAATATTTCAGAAAAAGAGTTTTATAACTGTTATCTGAAAGTAAAAGATAGCTTTGCAAAATTAACAGATGATGTCATTTTAGTAAAAAAAGGTGATGGAATATATTCAAAGTTATTAGCTGATACTCAAGGAACACCACCATTTCTATTTCTAAAAGGAAATGTTCATTTATTGAATGAAAAGTCTGTATGTGTTGTTGGAAGTAGAAATGCTTCAATAGATTCAATGAAGAAGACAGAAAAAATCGTAAAGTCACTTATCAAAAGAAATATTGTTGTTAATGCTGGTCTTGCTAAAGGGATCGATACAGCTACTCATAAATCAGCCTTACAAAATGGAGGAAGAACAATTGCAGTTATAGGAACTCCAATTAATCAATACTATCCAAAAGAAAATAAAGAATTGCAATTAGCTATTGAAGAAAAAGGGTTAGTGGTTTCACAATTTCCACCATGTAATCCAGTTTATAGATGGAACTTCCCAACAAGAAATGGGACAATGAGTGGAATCTCATTAGCAACGATTATCATGGAAGCAGGGGAAACAAGTGGTGCTTTAAAACAAGCAGATTATGCTCTAAAACAAGGAAGAGATGTTTTAATACCACAATCAGCTCTTAATAATTCTTCTATATCATGGCCAAAGAAATACATTAAAAAAGGTGCACATTCTTTTAAAAATCTAAAAGAGGTTTTAGAAATATTAAATAAGAATGAAGTTCTTTACAATTTGTTTAACAATGATGATATGGAGGAAGTAAGTAATGTGGAAATGGACTAGATCAGATAATATACAACTACTAATATTAGATGGTGATACATTAGAAGAAGAATTTTTAACTTATCCGTATTCTAAAGATGATAAGGTTATTAAAACAGTTGTTGTAACAAAAAGTGAAAAATTAACAGGTCATAAAAATTCAATAAAGTTTTTTGACTTTTATGACCTAATTCATGAAATAATTGAAAAAGAAAAATGTGAATCTTATTCAATTATTTCTATAAGTAAAGATATTTTATTTTTAAAATCTATGATGGAATATCATATTGGAACAATACTTGTTGGAACTTTAATATATGATTTTTTAAAAAATATACCTGACTATACTGTTCAAAATATAAATTCAATTGAAAAAATTCTTAATCTTGATACAAAAGGATATGGTGCAGAAATCTTTGCAACATATAGTTCATCAAGAAAGAAAATGTCATTATTACATTGTAATGAATTTGTTATGTTAGATGACGGAAATGAAAGAAATGTGGATTTATATTTTGGTGGAAGATATTATGCTAATAAACATATGTATATTTTGAATGATCCTTTATCGCATATAGTTAAACAATTTAAGTCAGGATATGTTAAAGCGGTTGATTTATTTTTTGATTCAGTATGCTGTTATATAGCTCGAAGAGAAAATATAGATTATTTTACTTATATTCCCTTAAAACCTAATGATATCAAAGAAGGCAAATTTGATAGATTTAATAGTTTACAACTTTCAAAACTAAAAAAGAATAATATGCAGTTAGATTCTATACTTAATTGTAAAGAAGATTTTTCCCAAAAAGGTAATGATTTATATGTGAGAAGGGAAATAGTAAAAGGTGCTTTTGAAGTAATAAAAGATGTTGAAAATAAAACAATTGTTATAATTGATGATGTTTTCTCTAGCGGTTCAACAATTCTTGAGGCAGTAAAAACATTGTATGAAGCAGGTGCAAAGAAAGTTATTGCTGTATTATTATCAGTTAATCAATTAACTGAATCATCTATCAAATATAAAAACTTAAAATGTAATATTTGTGGAAGTAATATGAAATTAAGAATGAATAAATCAAGTGGACAATTGTTCTTTGGATGTGAAAATTATCAAGAACATGAAAATGGTAAATCAAGCACAATTGATTTGCTAAGTGGAATGGATACCTTGAAGGAAATTAATAAATTAGAAGTAGTCGACATAGTTGACTTACATGATGAATTTTAAATATTTAGATATGCTTTTGATAAAGGCATATCTTTTTTATAGGAGAAAATAACAATATGGATAAACAATTACCAGCAATATACAATGATCCTTACATTAGTGAATATTTTAAGATACTTTATAAGGAACATAAAGAAAATAAAATAAATGAAACTAAAGAATTACTCGATTATATTTCAAATATGGAAAAGAAAATAGATTATATGACAAGTGAAGTCTTAGAATTAAAGAATACAATAGAACAATTACAAAATCCAACTATTCGAGAAACTATGAAAAGTATAACTGAAGATATAAAAAAGACAGTAGATAATGGAAAGAAACAATTAAGTGATATAAAATCAAATATTTTATCTTCAGTAAAAGAATGTGTGAATCAGTTTAAACAACATGGTAAACAGGCAGTTATCAAAACGATTGAAATTTCACATTTTAAAGTGGCTCTTGGAAAATTTCATAGGTCACTTTTTAAATGTGTTAATAAAACACATCTACTTATAAATAAATGTGATGCTGTTACTAACGAATTAAGAAATACAAAGATGAATTTTAAAAATATCGGAGCGGTTATTATGGGAAAACCATCAGTTAATAAAAGACCAGAAGTGAATAAAATGAATTTTATTCAAAGAACGTCACGTTCAATGCTGTCTAATTTAGAAAAAATGATTGTAAAAACTTCAAAGATGATTCATCGAGTGGATAACCTAGATAAAAAGTCTGTAAAAAGTGAAATAAAATATTTAGAAAGCAAGACGGCAGAAAAATCAATAAAAAATAAAATGAAAGAAAAAATAAGATAGTGAGGGGAATATAATGAAGTATTTTAACAATGAACATAAAAAAGCATATCATTTAGCTATAGAAAAAAGTGGAATTAATGATGTTTATCATCAATCGCTATTTTATACATTAACTATTGATAAAGATTGCAGAGAGCATATTAATGATCTTTATGATTTTAATAGAAACAGTATTAAACTGTCGGGACTAGATAAATCATGGCATACTTCAGGATCAATTAATACAGCGCTGATGGGTTTTAATTTGTTCAATGGTTATGTAGATGAAAAAAATGCAAAAGTTTCAACACCTTATGAACTGTTTTCATGTGAATACAGTTCTTTTTTTATGGAGTCAATAAAATTAAGATATCCTGAATATTATAAATCTAGAAAAGATAAGAGTTTTGATACTTGTTTATGATAAAGAATATTAAGACAAAAGAAACAATTAAGGATATTAAGACTCTTGATAAGAAAAAGATGCTAGATTCTTTTAATAAAAAGCAAAGTATCAATACAAAAAATAATGTACAGGATGAAAAGGAAAATAAGGAGTCAAATTATGCAATAAATAAAATCAAAGGTACAAGTAAAAAAACACTTGTTAGTACTAGAATAAAAATAAAGAAATATAGAAACCAAAAAAGAAAAAATGAAAAGCTTATAAAGGAAAACAATACAAAAAAGGGTAATATCAAATTAAAAAACATAAAATTATCAACAGCTAAAAATAAAATTAATCCTAGAACAAGTGGTAATTTATCGAACACAATTAATCAAACTTTGTCGAATCAGACAATAAGTCAATCAAGAATGTTGAACAAATATAGAAAATCATTAAATAAGTTCAATGGAACAACCACGATGAAATATTCAGGTAATAAAATTATAGATTTTATAAAAAAGCTGATAAGTTTTGTAAAAAAACCAATAGCAATCATGAATCATTTGATTTCTTATGGAACAGGAATGATTATTCTAATAGTGATTGTTTTATTTATTGGAGTATTTTCTGCTTTGTCAGATGATTCTAGTGTAAATACGTCTGTAGAAGGACTTAATTCAGAAGTAATAGCTTATACACCAGTGATTGAAAAATACGCGTTAGAAAGTGGGATTGGTGATTATGTTTCTTTGATACAGGCAGTAATGATGCAAGAAAGCGGAGGAAAGGGAAATGATCCTATGCAGTCATCAGAATGTGAATTTAATGAAAAATATCCAAGGGTGCATAATGGAATAACAGATGCTGATTATTCCATTAAGGTAGGAATACAACATTTAGCTAGTTGCTTAAATGATGCGAAAGTAGCTTCTAGTGGAGATACCGAGCATATATCATTAGCCCTTCAAGGGTATAATTATGGAAACGGATATATAAGTTGGGCAAATGAACATTTTGGAGGATATACTAGAGCAAATGCAAAGGTATTTTCTGATGAAATGAAGGCAAAATTAAAAACAAATGTTTATGGTGATCCTGATTATGTTGCACATGTTTTAAGGTATTATCATATTGGAAATAACAATATAGTAGAAGTTGCAAAGTCACAAGTTGGAACAACGAGTGGAAGTAAATATTGGACATGGTATGGATTTAATAAAAAAGTAAATTGGTGTGCCATTTTTGTATCATGGTGTGCAAATGAAAGTGGAATGTTAGATGATAGCTCAGTACCAAAGTTTTCTCTATGTACAGATGGAGAAAATTGGTATAAGAAAAATAATAGATGGAAAGATAAATCTTATGTGCCAATGACAGGAAATATCATATTTTTTGATTGGCAACAGGATGGTCATACAGATCATGTAGGTATTGTTGAAAAAGTTGAAAATGGAAAAGTATTCACTATAGAAGGTAATAGCAAAGATGAGGTTAAAGAAAAAAGTTATAATTTAAGTAGCAAATCAATTTATGGGTATGGAGTTTAAGAAATAATAGCCTGTTATAAATTTATTATTGTCATATTTTATCGTATTATGGATTTTATTATGATATAATCTTTAAGCACTTATGTGCCTATGGAGGATCTAGCATGTTTAAACATCATACTAGGAGACTAGCATTGATGTGACTTTAAGAGAGGATTAAATGGAATATTTAATTATTCTTTATTTAATTCTAGTTATTACCGCTTTTATATTGAAGTAGTTTTAACTGCTTAAGTCTATTGATGCTAGTATCCAAAATAGTGAAAAAGGAAGAATTGCCGTTCTTCCTTTTTCTTTAGTCTATTAATGCTAGTCCTATGACTACGCCTATAGTATATCACATTTTTTATAAAATTAAAGTTGCATATTATTTTTTATAGATTTATTTCAAAATACGATAAATTATATATGAACCCATAAATCCTATAATGATGCTTGTAATATCAAAATATCCTGTTAGTGTAAGCAATTTTACTAATTTGAATATAATTATAATTACGAATGATGATATGATAAAGATCTTGCTTGAGTTTAATTTAGAGAAAACTCTTGGAAGAAGATATCCTAATGGCATAAACTGAACAAAAGAAATAATGCATTGTTTTATTGAAATATTGTACAATGGTATTAAATTTGTTGAATGACAAATAGCTTCAAAATACGAAAGCCCGCCTATATTGTTGATACCTTGATTTATATATGAAATGAATATCATTAATATGAGATATATTGTTAAAAGATATTTATATGTTGATTTCTTCATTTGTTTTAGCTCCTGTTTTTAAAATTATATATTTAGAGTAGAGTGTTTTTTCATAATTGTCGTATGCTTCACCGTTATATTTCATTACAATATCATTAACTATTTTCAAACCCAATCCATGATTTTCACCTTTGGAAGATTTAAAGTATGATTTGATGGGATTTTTTATTGAATGATTACAAATTTTAATAATTATGTCATGATTATAGACAATATCAACATTTATTGTATTGTCAGATGTATTTTCTAAAGCATTATCTATTAAATTCATTAGAATAATTAAAATATCAAAGCCCATGTTGCTTAGTTGTGATAAGTCTGTTGAATGAATATCAAAGTTGATATTATTATTAGATTCTATGATTGAGTTAAGATAGCTATCAATATAAGAAATATTGCAGAAGCGATTCATTTTTGATGTAACGTTTGTATTTATTAATTTATTAATATATTGTAAAGAAGCTTCTGTATTTTGATATGCGATAAGTTGCTTAAGATTAAGTAAATGGTTTTTATAATCATGTTTTAATTTTCTTAAATCTTCATTTTCTATTTCAAGCCCTTGATAATAAGCTTTATCAAGTTGTTGAGCTTTATACATAGATATATTGATATCTTCTTTTCTTTTAAGAATGTAACAGTAATTAAGAGAAACTACTATAATTATTGATAAAAGAAGAAATCCTAAAATGAGTAAACCCAAATAATAATTTAAGTTATTAATAAAGAAATTATAGGATAAAATGAACATGAATATAAAAAGTATGATATTAATCAGTATTATAAGAACAAGATCATAAATATTAAATTGCACAGAATTATTTAAGAATGATAATTCGTTTAAATAATAGAAAGCCATTAAACTCATAAAAATTGCAATGCAGTCAATGTTTGCTGAATAAAAAATTGAAAACTGTGTAGAATTTTCAAGCATAAAAATAAGAAAAACATAGCTTAGTAGATAAAATAATACAATAATTAAAGAATTATAATACGATTGAAAAAAATTCAATTTTCTAATCAACATAAAACATATAGTAAAATAAATAAGTTTTAGAAGAGAACTTAAAAGAAAATAATCATTAATAAAACTCATAGAGATAGCATAAATAACAGTTGTAATTAAGCAGTTTTTTATAATAATTATCTTTGACTCATTATGATTGCTGAAAGAAAATAATATTCCTATAAGAATACCAATCACATAATTATATATTTCTAGCATTGTAAATACTCCTTTCTAAAATTTTAATTTTCAAGTCTTTTTGATTTCTTCTACTTACTTGAAATTCATTGTGGTTTATTTTAACAGTTCCTTTGTTATAAATAGGTTCCATATCTAAATTAATAATAATATTACGATTGATTTGATAGAAACGATCATCTAATTCTTTTGATAAAAGAGATAAGGATTTTTCAGAAAGCTTAATTTTAGAATTGTTATTAAGATAAATAGTGGTATCACGTAAACTATATTCAATATAAGCAATCTGATTAAAATATATATCAAATTCTTTACCATCTTTTATAATTGTTAGATGTTCATTTTTTATTATTTTACAAACGATATCGTCAATTTCTTCTAAATGGCTTTTTTCAACGAAACCAACAACATTTCTATTAAAACATTTTTTGATCATTTCATCATGACTTGAGATAAAAATGATATCAAGGTGTTTATATGATAAAGATTGAGCAATATCAATACCACTCATATTTGGCATTTCTATATCCAAAAATAAAAGATCAAAAGAGTCTATACAATTTTTTAAATCTGTATAATTTGTGTATATTGAAATATCAAAATGATATTTAGACAAGTAATTTTTTAGACTTTCACAAAATAGAATATCATCATCTAATATTGCAACCTTCATACCATCACCTCACAAATTAATTATATATGATTTAAATAAATGAAAAAATACCATTCATGAGCATTTTAAACCATCCATTCCTTAAATGTTTATTTTTCAATGTTTTATACATAAAATGTAAGTAGCTGGCCAGGTAATACGAAAAAAGGAGAAAAAATATGAAAAACAAAAAAATAACACATATCATTATATTGTTGTATATAGTGTTATTATTTGCATATCCTTATATTCTAGGAAGAAATGTAAGTAATATTAATGGTTCTTTACCATTCTTTGACAAGATAGTTCAAAATACAAACTTAATTCCATTTAGTTTTAATTATGATATTAATTTAGATATTATTGTAAAAAATGTTGCTTTGAAATTACTTTTATTTGTACCTTTTGGAATGATAATGAAAAAAGAAGTTACTTTTAAACAAGGTATATGTGCTTTATTATTATTAAGTATTTGTAAGGAAATATTTCATTTAGTCACATTTGCAGGTTATTTTGATATAAATGATATTTTATTATATATTGTAGGATATTTAATTGGTTGGTATTTAAAAATTGGAAATTCACAAAAAAAGTTATCTCATAATAAGTAGCAGAATAAGATTTTGATGAACTTTTGCATATTTGTATGGCTAACATGGTATTTTAATTGAGCAGTTTCTTTTGCTCTAATAGTCTAACAGGGTTGTTCAACGAGCACGAAAGTGCTCTTTTTTTAATGATTCATTTAAAGATCAATTTGTTCCTTTTTTATAAAATTTGTCAGTATATGTTATTTTGTTCTTATAGGAGGAAACAAACTATGAAAAATATAGATGAAATTGCAGATACAATAGATGTGTTAAAAAAAAGGAATAAAGAACCAATTGGAATCTGCAACAGTTACATTGCAATTGGTGTATCAAAGTGATGACTGTCCAGAAAACATATCGAAGATTTTATATAATCAAATAGGAGCATTAGTTTTTTGTAACGAAGAATCGGATAAACTTTATGAATGTTTGAATCTTATAGATAGTTTGATTGAATTTCTAAAATAATTGCATAGTATAAAAAAAGTGACTGCATTTTATAGTCACTTTTTCATTTGGTAAAAATCAAGTTGATTTTTCTTCCAATAAGATTGAATTTTAGAAAGTTCTTCAGAATTAATACGCAAGATATAATCTTTCATATTATTGATAAACTCATCTCTTAAACATGGACTACTGAAATAGTGTGGTCTTCCATTAATGTGTTCGGTGTCTAAAACTTCAATAAGCATTCTAGAATATTCTACCTTGTAAATTTTGGAAGGGTAGTCATTTTGATCTTTACTACGGATATATTTGAAATATAATGTAGTTTCCATGTTAAAGTTTTCACCTCATATATTGCATTATATCAAGATTAAAATATAAAACTAGACTTGACATATATTTGATGATTAAAATTTAAAGTAAAAATATATAAATTTTAAATAATATACATAGATAGCAAAGAATAAATATTGATGTAGAAATTAGTTTCAAAATGAAAACTTTTAGATTAAGAAACTTATGTAACTAAAATAATATAAAAAATTTATTAAGAACTGTTCAAATTATAAGAGAATGATTTTTTATAAAAGCCATTTTAATTGATCAAGGTCAATGTAATTTTGAAATGGTTTTGACAAAATGAATGCAACTGTTTTTTATTATAATTTTTTATGTTAATATATGAAATATCAAGGAGATAAAATTATGAAAAAAAATTGTAATAAGCCCTATAATGTTAATCATCGATTATACATATGTTTAACAATACTATTTACTATTACTTTATTTATTTCATTATGTATGCCTGACGATAATTGGTATCAGAATATACATGACATTTTAAATAATTTATCATATGGATGTATTGCATCGGTAGTTGTTGCTTGGCTGATTGACTGTGCAAATGTAAATAATCAAAATAAAAAATCAGCCGCTATTTATAATCTTGTATTCGAGGATTTAAAAGGTAATCTTGTTTGTTTTATAGGTACTTGGGCAAATATTTGTTATCAATCTTTTAATAAATTTGATTACCATAGAGAAAAACATACATGGATAGAATGGTATGATATCTTCAAAGAAAATTATGAAAAAATGGAAGATAACGAAGAAAAATGTAAAATTATCGAAGATGTATCTAATAAATTACAACTGTCTATAAAATCTTTTAAAGCTTCTTATCATGAATTAATGTCTGAACAATTTTTATTAGCAACTAATGAATTAATAAATTTAGATTTAAGATACACATTACGAAGCATGGAACAAGAGTTTGCTTTTTTGGATTATCAATTGCATGTGGAAGATAGTGATAAAATAAAATTATTAAATATTGTATGTAAAAATATTGAATTTTATATTAATCAATGGGACGATATCAAACATTTTAATAGTGTATCGTTTTCTCCACAAAAATTTTATCTTGCCGAAAAAGGAATAGGATAGTTACCTATTCTAAATAATTATTTAAATTATATTTGGAGGAAATTATGGAAAATAATGAAGAAAAAAAAACAAATTCAATTAACTAAAAATGATTTAATAATTAATCGACGTTTAAGCAAACTATTCTCATTAATTAATAAATATGAGGAATTGTCCAAAAAAGGAACATGGCTTTATAAATTGCTTTTAGGTGTTCTTTTGATAGCTACGGCGATAATAATTTACGCATTGTTTACTACAAATGTTATAGCAAGTGTAATCAGTAATATAAATAATCAAAAAAATGTATCAATTGTTGAAATTGCATTAGCTTTTTTCTTACCTTTATTGAATATTATTGCAACGGGTTTATTTTATTTTGAAACAAATTATTGTACTTCAAAAATAGATACAAATAATAAAATTATAGATTTATCAAATACAGTGTATGAATTAGGCTATAATTTATATTTAAATGGTAAATTGACAAAAGAAAATAAAGAACTTTTTGAAAATAAATTATTAGACATTGAAGATTAATAATGACTATTAACTTATTTGTTTAATATAATGATTTATTATAGGAGTAACTATTTAGCTAGTGGGTTAGATTTTTACATAGATGCAAAATTTTTAAAAAAGGTAGAATAATAATATATATTTGTAAAAAAGTGTTTAATTTTTTTAAGAACAAACATTTAAGAGTGTTATGAAATTAATTCAATATCATAATACTCTTTTTTAATTATTTTTACTTCTAAAATCTAATATAATTTTCTTTTATTAAGTTTTGATTTGAAATATATAGTATTTCCCATAAATACAATAACCTCAATTAGTTATTATATCAGTAAAAATTCCTATCAATAGTCTTGATAATAATTCATAATAGAAATTTATGTTAGAAAAGCACATTTGTGCTTAAAAAATGTAATACATTAAAATTGTAAAACGTTTTACAAATTACAAAAAGAGGAGTAAGTGAGAAATGATTTATTCTAATGAAGAAATTGAGCTTACTCTAAACTTATATTCTATTGCTAAATCACATATAAATGAATTAAATCAAAAAAAGCAAATTGAAAGATTAGAAGATTTTAATAAATATGAACAAAATGATTATTTGTATTATTTACATATTGTTTCTATTGTTAATAATTGGGTGAAAGAATTATTACCAGATGAACTAGAAATTATAACTTTACGCAATTTTGAAAAAATGTCCTTTGATCTTATATCAATACATGTTGGTTATGCTAATCATAGTTCAATTATAAGAAAATATAGAAAAATAATAGATAAAGTGAGAAAAATGAATGATGAATAGATTTATTGAACATATAGGTAACTTATATTCTATTATATTAACAATTTTGACTCTTTTTTTAGGTGAGCATTGGATTTTATTTATGGTACTTTTATTACTCAATATTATTGATACGTTAACAGGATGGATAAAATCAAGAATTAATAATAAGGAAAATTCAATGGCAGGATTAAAAGGAATTATGAAAAAATTAGTACAATGGATTTTAGTATTGTTGGCCTTCGTTATTCCAGCATGTTTTAAAGAATTAGGAGCTGTAATTCATATAGATTTATCAATATTGGCATTTCTTGGATGGTATGTTTTAGCTTCATTAATTATAAATGAATATAGGAGTATATTAGAAAATCTTGTTGAAGCTGGATGCGATGTTCCGCAAGTTTTAGTTAAAGGATTAGAAGTTGCTTCAAAAAAGATTGATAATTTTAATGAAAATGAATAATTTGATTATTGATATTTCATACCATAATGGATTGGTTGATTTAAGTAAAGCTAAAGAAAGTATTTCTGGTGTAATAGCTAGATGTTCTTATGGTTGGAGTGATAAAAACATTGATAAACAATGGAATAATAATGCCTCACAGGCTAATAAATTAGGAATTCCTTTGTTTGCTTATCATTTTTGCTATGCGAGAAATGAAAGTGAAGCAAAAAAAGAAGCAAATTTAGCATTGAAAGCGTGTAGTAATTATAACGTAAGTGTTATTTATTATGATTTAGAATATTCTGATTATCAAGGAAGTTTGAGTAATGAAATGTATTATAAAATTGCAAAGGCATTTTGTGATGAGATTGAAAAAGCAGGATATGCTGTTGGTATTTATGCTAATCAAGATTGGTTTAAAACTAAATTAGTAAATCAAGGCTTTTCTGCATGGACATTATGGATTGCTAATTATGGATCAAATAATGGATATAATAACTGGGATAATAAGATTCAATACAATCCATTTGGAAATGTCTTATTACATCAATTTACTTCTAATGCAAAAAAAGGTGTATTGAAAAGTATAAAAGGAATAGATTCAAAATTTTTGGATTGTAGTTATGATCACGGTTTAATTAAAACATTTTATAAACTAAAGAGTACAACAACTAATTTAAAAATTGGAGATAGTGTGTGTGTAAAGACTGCTTCAAAATGGTATGATGGTCAGTCAATTGCAAGTTTTGTATTTAACAATAAATATGAAGTAATTCAAATTAAAGGTGATAGAGTAGTAATTGGAGTAAACGGTCAAGTTACAGGAGCAATTTCAAAAAATTATATAGAGAAAATTTAATAAGCACAAAAGTGCTTGGAAAAGCAGTTAATATAAAGATGTAGAAGAAATACCGGTATAAAATCTACAAATAAAAAAGAAAAGAGGAATTAATTATGGCAGATCAAAATATATTAAAAGCACAAAAATATTTAAATAGTATGTATGGTCATCGTAGTGAATGGGTTAAAATTGATGAAGATGGAATTACAGGAGTAAAATTATGTCAAGGAATTATTCGCGCATTTCAAATTGAAAATGGTGTAACTCCTGTAACAGGTAATATTGGAAATGTTACTTTATCAAAAATATGCAAATGGAAATATTGATAAAGATTTTATGAAAGCATTACTGGATATGAGTGCATTTAAATTGTTATCAGGAGGAACAACTGCTATTAGAGCTATTCAACAACAATTGAATAAAGACTATTATGATTTCTATCAAATTTGTCCATGTAATGGTTTATATGATAGAGATATGAATAAAATGTTAATTTATGCATTACAAAAAGAAGAAGGTATTCCTAAAGCTTCAGCAACAGGAACATGGGGAAAAAAAACAATCAGTTCATGTCCAACATTAGAATTAGGAAAATCAAGTAATGTTGTTAAATTAGTTAGATATGCATTAGTATGTAATGGAGTTAGTGTAAATACCTCATCAAAGACATATGATGCAACATTAGATGAAAAGGCAAAAGAATTTGCTAAATCTTTAAAATTAACTAAACCAGCAAATAAGATTAATTATACAATCATTAAATCATTATTAAGTAGTAATGGCGATCCTAATAGGGCAGCAGTAGGATGTGATACATCTACAAGATTAAATCAAGCAAAAATTACAACATTAAAGGAAAATGGCTATAAGACTGTTGGTCGATATTTAACAAAAGTATCTGGTGGATTAGATAAAAATATGACAGATGAAGAAATTAAATTAATTTTAGATAATGGGTTATCCATTTTTCCAATTTTTCAAGAATATGGCGGAGGAAATAGTGCTTTTTCAAAAGAAAAAGGAAAACAAAATGCACAAAGTGCATATCAAGCAGCTACAAATTTCGGTATTCCATTTGGTACAACGATTTACTTTGCGGTTGATTATGATCCACAAACAGCCGATATTAATAAATATATTGTTCCTTACTTTAAAGGGATTTATGAAGCCTTAACAAGTTATAGTAAAAAATTAACTTATAAAGTTGGAGTTTATGGCACTAGAAATGTTTGTAGAATTTTACAAAATAGCGAATCTAAAAATTTACAAATAGATAGTTTATTTGTTTCTGATGCATCTTATGGCTTTAGTGGAAATTTAGGATTTGTAATGCCTAATAATTGGGCTTTTGATCAATTTGCAACTGATATAAAAATTGGAAGTGGAGAAGGTGCTGTTTCTATTGATAAAGTAGCTTTATCTGGAAAACGAAATGGATTTAGCTATGTGAATAAGGGGCTAACTTTGACACCATTACAAAAAATATATAAAACATTAGAAGAATTATTTAAAATTGCATTAACACATACAAGTAATGATGTTTCTAAAAGTAATAAATTAGTTGCTCAATACATTAGAGAAAAAAATCCTTCATATAAAAGTAGTAAATGGGATTTAACAGGTGGTTCATTGGATAAAGACTATAAAAGTAAAGCTGACAAAGTTGATCAATCGCACGATTATATGTTCAATGATCCTTTAACCAATGAAAAATATGATTTTTGCCATTTAATGGCAACTTTATCTGCTGTTTTACATCTTACAGAAATTCCTAATATTGATTTAAATTGGGAACGTGTAGATCCTTTAGTAGATATTTTTGCAGGATGGGGAGGAGACTTAACCACATTTTCAAAAGACTTAGAAAAAGCGGATAATGTTGGGAAAATTAATGGTAATTTACAATCCTATGCAAACAATTTAATTTGTAAGGAAGATAATTCATCAAGCTTTCCTTTAGTGGATTATATTGCTGATATTGATGCTGTTATTATGGGATATATTTTTGATGAAGATGAAGATATTGCAAGCTTATTTTATGATTATTATATTTCTAATGGTGGAGAAATTTCAAAACATAGAAGTAGAATGTTTGTAAGTAATGCATACGGAGATTTAGATAAGTTTGCTACTGCAGTAAATACTTTTTCTGATGGATTAGGTGTACCTGAAGTTCTTGATGTATTAACATATATAAAAGAAGGAATTTTAGGTGATGGTGAGTCATTACCAAGTTCTCAATATAGAGATGCAGGAGCAAAAGCGTTTATTAATTTTGTGACTAAAGAGTACAATTCAATGAGATAAACAGGCAAAATGCCTGTTTATTTTTCTATACTAAATTCAAAATTTTTTTTCTTAATTATTATATAATTTTTGTTTTGAATAACTTGAATATCTTTTTTTCTTATAGGTTTTCCATTATTATTAATTTCTATATCTGTTGTATAAATACTATTACTAAAGCTTATTTTTAGTTGATTTTTTTCAAAAAAAACAGGCTCTCCAATTTCATAGATAAATATATAGTCATTATTATTTATCTTTTCTTTCAAAACGAGGTGTTTTTGTTTATCAAACTGATGGTATATTGAAAAAAAAGATCCATTGTAAATGCGAGTAAATAGCATCATAGAGACTATAAGAATTATAATAAACGTTTCAACACCAAAAATAAATAATTTAATATTATGCTTCATATATTTTGATTTTCCTTTTTATTTTGTATATTTAACAGATACGATTGGATGATTTCGTATAGAAATTGTGGGAATACTGTCATTCCACGTAACATTTACATCATGAGGGTTATTAAAATCTAAATTCTCATTAGAATAACATGTTGTTGAATAGCTATAAATATTTGTATCATTAAAAATAATTTCTATACGAATATACATATCGAATAACGATAAACTATCCTTTTTATATATGAGTACCTTACCGTTTGAAGTAGGACTTTTATTTTTATAAAGTAAAGTTTCTTTTTCTTTATAATGGATTATTAAGTTCCAAATAGTATTGTTGGAAATATAGTCTGATATAAAAATGGTACCTAATAATAAAATAATAACAGTTTCTATTATTATTATGTTTTTAAAAAGATTTTTTTTCATTTGACACCTCATTTTTTGATATATACATAATTATCTTTAATTGTTTTTTTGTCAAGTAATTAATTTTTGATTTGGTAGTAATGAATTAAAAATAGTTTGTGTAATACAAATTCATCAATTGTATAGCAGAAAAATACTACATTGAGAAATACGAATTATTAGAAATTACTTTTTCATGCAAAAAAAGGCAATGTTATGCATAAAATGTGGGCAAATATTTTGAATATAATATACTAAAGGAAATAGCTAAGAGGGAGGAAGATTTAAAATGGAATTTAAAATGTTTTTAAAAAAATATATTAAAAGAACATTGATAGTAACGATTCTTTTGATATTAATAGGAAATTTGCTTATATATTTTAATCCAAATAATAACTTTGAAAGAGATTATGGAATTTCTATATACTTTAATATGATTTCTATTAATAGAAACATTATTTTCTTTGTTGCAAATATTTTGTTAATACCAAGTATTGTTCTTATAGATTATTATGATTATTACTCAAATAAATTCTATTATTATATTGTTGAACGAGTGGGAATAAAAGAATATAACACAAGAGCACTAAGAAATATATTTATTACTTCTATTTTATCAAATTTATTTATAAATTTTTGCTTATTGCTTAGTGTGGGAATCATGTGGTCAAATATATCGTTTGCACCGCAACATATATTTGAAATGTTTTCCCAAAATACATTTATTAATATAACCCTATATTTGTTACTTTCATCAGTAGGGGTGGGATTTTATGCGATGTTTTTATTCTCAATAATAAGTTTTATAAAAAATAAATATGTATTTAGAGGATTTACGGCAATATTAACGTTTGCAACAATAGTGTTTAGTACATTTTTATCACCAGTTATTTCGGCAATTTTACAATTATTTATAACTGATAAGATATTTATAAAAACTATTACACTTTCATTTTTACCATGTGGATTGATAACACCAGGTATGATATACGAAAATTATGGATTTTTAAATTTTTTATGTAGTTTTGTTATATATACTATAGGATTTATTTTTTGCATGAAATTGGCGGAATTATTGAGGAGAAAATATGGTTGAATTATATTTTAAGCAATTAAAATCAAAATGGTTTTTACTTTTTGTTGTAAGCATTTTGGCAATGCAGGTATTTTATTATCAAGATTATTCAAGTTCTGGAGTATCTTTAGAGTCTTGGATTATATATGGGAATTTTGTTACTACTTTTGTAAATAATGCTTTTTTTATTTTTTGTATAAGTAGGATAAAAGTTTTTCAATCAATAAAAGACATGTGTATTATACGAAACAGTAATGATCAATGGGTTAATACTTTAATTAAAATTGGAATGATTGAAGATATCATATATATTATAGCATGTTATATGTTTACGATATTTTTGCACTTTTCTTCAATTGAGAACATTTTTGGATTATTTGTATATATAACTATAACTGCTATTTTGTTTATGATATATGAAATGATTTATATTATAGTGATATTAAAAAAGAGTAACTTCTATTTATTAGTCATTCCATTCATTTTAAATTTGGGAATTCATTATTTATTAGTATTAAGATAATTAAGAGGAGAATTAAATATGATTACAATTGAAAATATAAGTAAAACATTTGATGGTTTAGAAGTGTTAAAAAACATTACGTTAAAAATAGAGGAAGGGGATATAATATACATAAAAGGAAGCAATGGTTGTGGAAAATCAACATTATTAAAAATTATTGCAGGATTATTAGCACCTGATTCAGGAAAAATTGATATAGGAAACAATCATTTAGGTGCTTTGATAGAAAATCCTAGTTTTATAGAGAACGAAACGGCAACGTTTAATTTGAAATTTTTATATAATTTTAATGGATCCTTCAAAATAGAATATGTGAAAAAATATTTTGATTTTTTAAATTTAGATATAAATTTAAAAATACCTATGAAAAAATACAGTATTGGAATGCGACAAAAAGTTGGTATAATTCAGGCAGTAATGGAAAATCAAACCCTCATTCTTTTTGATGAACCATCAAGAGGGTTAGATGAAGATAGTGTTTTTGGATTTTATAAGTTAATAAAAGAATTAAAAAATGAAGGAAAAACAATAATAATATGTGCACATGATGGAATAGAGGGTATAGATTTTACAAAAAAATATGAGTTAAAAAATGGACAAGTTCAACAGATTATATAGAATATATAGATTTTATATATTATCCATTTTATTTTGTATTTTTATACCCAACTTGGTATATTTTAAAAAGGATATTTACAAGATATTATATTCTTTACCAAGCTTTGAAATGTTGTTTTATCCAGTTTACTCAGTAATGGTTACATATTTTGATGTAATGTTTATTACAGATTATTTATATTATTATATTAATCCTTATAATGAAATTTCTTTAAGGGTAAGGAACACACAAGTACATATAATTAAAAAAATAATTATATGTACATTATTAATGGTTATAAAAATGATAATTATTAATATTTTTATTTTTAATAAAGATTATATAATGACAGTTTTAATATGTGTGTTGGAAGAAATTGTTTTTTATTATATAAATATGAAGATAATAAAAAAATTATCTTTGGATAAAAAATTGATTTTTATTTTAATATCTTTACTAATAATCAGACAATATATAAATATTTTTTTGATATAAATTAATTATACAACATGGTAATAAGATGTAGGTTAAAAAATAAGTGATTATAAATATAAATGATTTTTAATCTACATTTTTATTTTACATGAATTTTGGTTACATAGTAGACAGATAGAAAATAGATTGAAGATAATAATTTAATAGATAATTATTTTATAGGTTTTTTATGCGAATAATTGCTTTTTTGTGCACATAAAATTTACTTAATTATCTAAAATTATAAAATATAGTTATGAAAGGAGGTAAAACATATGAAAAAAATCAGTAAAATTTTAGTTGGTCTTTTCTTTGTATTGAGTGTGTTTGTAATACCTGTTTCTGCCACAGGAGATGTATACACAGTTAATGTTCCAAATTGGGGTGCATGGTCTTCACCATCAAAAAAATTAACGAAATCTTATAATCATACTAATGGAAGAATGATATGTGTACAATCAAATGCTGTATTACCAAAGTATGGCGACTTTACTGCAGGTGGTACAAAAAATAGAATTTCAAAAGATTATTATTTATTAACTGAAACTACAAATACAGGAAATGCAAATAATTGGGCAAAAATCTATTACAAATCTGGTCAATCAAATAAAGGACGTAGTGTAAGTTCAAGAGCTTGCTCTTCTAATGCTGAACCTAACTACAATAAAGGTATATTTTCTTGGGATACAGATAACATAACTGGGTAGTATTGAAGTTGTGAAGTAATGTAATATTTATTTTAGAATTAAAAATTATGAGAAAAAGGGAATACTATTTTAAGAAAAATATTTAAAAGGTAATTTTAATAATCTTAAATAATGTTCTCTTTTTTGTTAATAAAATAGTTTAAAAATATTTTTAAAATTAAATTTAAAACATGCGTACCTTAAAAAAAGTAAAAGACATAAAATTTACTATTAGTAAATAAATTTATATCTTATAATATATATTAGAAATTTGGTTGATAACAATAGTTTTTTTTTATCGAAAACATTTAAAATTAAATATAAAGAAAGGAGAGTGTCTACAATGCTTGAGAAAATTGAAAAAAAAGTATTAAAAACATTAAAATTAGTTGCTTTTGTGTGTGCTAATTCAATGTCCTATTGTACGTTCTATCAGCCTAAACTACCGAAAGATGAAGAATTATGATATACTTTCTTTCATATAAAAAGTAATAGAAAGAAGTGAGTTTTTTGTTAATAAAAATAATAGATGATGATCCAATTATGGCAAATAATGTAAGTGCTATTATTGAAGAAAATTTTAGTAAGATTTTCTATGATTATTCAATAGAAAAAATAACAAAAGATTATGAACATTCATGTTATCAAAATGGAGATATATATTTTTTAGATATTGATTTAAAAGAAAGTAATGGGATAAAGATTGCTGAAAAAATAAGAAAATATAATTACAATGCAATTATAATATTTGTTTCTGCGATGAACGATATGATTTTTGATTCTTTAATTGTACAACCATTTCATTTTATTAGGAAAGATAATTTCAAAAATGATATGGATATTACCTTAAATTTAATAAAAAAGTATGTGATAAATAACTATAAAATAATAACATTAAATTTAAAAGGAAGAAAAACAGCAATTAAATTATCAGAAATTGTGTATTTAGAATCATTTTTACATGAAATAATTATACATACGTTAAGTGATTCATATAAATATATAGGAACTTTTAACAGTATGTTTGAGTTGATAAATTCATCAAATATTATTAGAATTCATAAATCTTATGCCATTAATATGTTTTGGATGAAAGAAATTCATAAAGAGGAAATTATAATGAATAATGGAATTATACTAAATATAGGAAAAAAGTATAAAGAAAATGTCTTATTGTCATATAAGGAGTATTTACTGCGATGATGTATTTATTTTTAGATTATTTAGAAGTTTTACTTAGTGCATTATTGATATGTTTATTCTGTGATATTGAAGAAAAAATAAAATTTTGTTTTTCTTTATCGGTAATTGATTTTGTTGTTATGGAATTTTTTCAATTTTATAACTTATTTGGTAATGAACTTGTTTATATAATAGCTATTGTTAATTTTTTGGTGATTTCAGTAATACAAAAGAGTATAACTTTTTATAATTTTATACCTTGTGTTTTATCTCCGTGGATTTCAGTTTTTACATCCACTATTACAATTTCTATTTTTAAATTAATTACAAATAGATCAATAGAAGAAATAGTTATTTCGTATAAGATGTCAATTATTGTTATAGCAAGAATTATTTTTTTGATTATTATTAATTTAATCGGTTATTTTAAAAACAAAATAAAAGATTCTATTATAGAGCAAAATAAAGAATTGTTGACTATCGTAATGTTATTAATCTTTGGAATATACTATATCGTATTAAATGATATTGGACATTTAAAAGTTAAAATTGAAAATATGTATATCGTTCTGTTGCTATTATCTTTTTTATTTTTTGTTATTTGTATCCTATTTGTAAAAATGACACGAATTTATAATGAAAAAGCAGAGTATATGCTAAGAAATCAAGAATTAGAATATATTGAAAAAAATAAATCAATAGTACATTATCTACATGATAATGTTATAAAAATTCAGCATACATTAAGATATGGATTAATTTTAATAGAAGATAACATAAATAAAGAAAAATACGAAGAAGCTAAAAATCAAATAAATAACTTTTATAGTATGTTGGATAATAAGACCAATATTATTACAAATAATTACATATTAGATACGTTATTAAATGATTATATTTTTTCTATTAAGTCACAGTTTAATACAAAAGTAAAATTTTTAATAAATATAAGTAATAATGATATTTTTAAAAATCCAAATATTTGTACAAAAATATTAGATATTATTTCTATTTATTTTGATCAATCTGATAAAAAATATCTTGAAATCAATCTAATAGAGCATGATATGTATATAGAAATGTTTCTGTTAATAAATAGTAATAATGATACTAATATGATCAATGTTGAAAATTTAAAAAAAATAGAGAGCAGTTTGCGAATAGAATGTATAGAAAAATATATGTGTTTAAAAGCTATTATTGATAAAGGAAATAATGATGTATTGGAAATATCTCAAAAATAAATATAGTTTTTCAAATTATGAATTAGAAATGTATAAATATGGTTTTTTAGCGATAGTATTAAATGCGATACCAGTATTAGTGGTGGCTCTAATTGGGTATGAAATTCATTTATTTCGTGAAACAATCATTTATCTCTTTCTTTTTTGTCCATTAAGGGCTGTGCTAGGCGGTGTTCATTGTAAAAATATATCAACATGTATGATTGTATTTATCATATTAAATTCATTAATGATTTGGAACATTAATAAATTTTCAATTAGTTTATTGTTATTTGTTTTAGAAATTTTATTTTTATTAACACTTAATTCAAAAAGTACGGACGAAGGTTTAAATGAAAATACCAATAGGAGAAAAAATACCAAGAAAAAGAATATATTTATCTTATTGGAATTTTTACTTATTGTCTTTTTGAAACAGCAAAGTTTATTAAATTTGGCTTTTGCAGCTAATGGATTGAACATTATATTGTATTTATTGAATCTTTTATAAAAGCACTCATTTAATAGAGTGCTTTTTTGATATTTATTTATTTTTATATGTAAGTGAATTTTTTAATTTTTTCTCTTGTTCAATTAAATCTATAAAATCAAGGACTTTTTTTATTTCAGATTCATCAAGATTAGATAAATCAATAGTGTAGGATTTATTTATTCCACAAATATAATCTAGAGATGTTCTATAAAAATTTGCAAGCTTTATTATATTGTTAAGAGATGGAATTCTTGTATCGTTTTCATACGCACACAAAAGCGGAGCAGAAATTTCAATAGCTTCAGCCACATCCTTTTGTTTTAATGATCCGGATCTTGTTATTCGTAATTTTTGAAGACGATGTCCTATATTCAAATTTGTCATATTAACCTCCTTTTGTAAATTTTATATTTAAAAAATTTACAATGGGTAAATCGACGAACGTAACTAATATTTTGTAATAAATTTACAAATTGAAAACTTTAAAGCATTTATTGTCATATTTTTATATTTTGAGAGAAAAGAATATATCAAGAAAGTAAATAATATAAGATATTTATGAAATATTAATGTTTCAATTTTAATAAAAAATAAAACGTTTTATGAATATTTAAGAAAGGAATAAGTTATTGGTAAGGTGTTTTATTCTTTTGCTGAAATTGAGTTAACTTTGAATTTATATCCTATTGCAAAATTACATGCTAAAGAAATTAATTTGCAAAAACAATTACAAATGGAAAGAGACAGCTATAATGAATATGAATATTATTATAATCATATTATAAAGATTGTAGAAAGTTGGTTAGAGATACTATCTATTGATGAAAAAGAATTGTTAATTATGAAAATTTATCAAAAACAATCATATAGTTGTATAGCAAGTTCATTAGGATATGTTAGTCATAGTTCTGTATTAAGAAAATACAAGAAAATCATAAAAAAAATTAGTAACATATAAAAGTATTGAAATCGCGATTTAATTTTTTTATTAAATGCGACTTAAAGAAAAATTAAAATTATATCAAGAAATATCGGTAGTGAAATTAGACAAAGTCTAAAGCACTACTTTT
>PVML01020069.1_pt1 | contig 29056 bp, 29 predicted proteins | sample 1853371 | NCBI WGS metagenome assembly PVML01 (sample SAMN08533508, study PRJNA380276) | Human gut metagenome, whole genome shotgun sequencing project. | isolation source: participant 1, chromium library | host: Homo sapiens | collected 2017 | reverse complement strand
GTTGTCCGGGGTTCGAATCCCCGATGTCTCATGAGAAAGATGCATGGAAATGCATCTTTTTTTTGTTGCAGTAACGAGGAAATGCCAGAGGCATTGGTGCGGAGCGAGAAAGCGGGCAAAAAGTGATACTGTATCTGCAAAAAAAGAGTTACAGTATCAAATTTTTCTCACATTTGTTTTTTATCATAAGTGCCAGTGTGATAACTTAATATTTTCTTAAGAAAGGGAATTTAAAAGTATGAAAGCGAAAAAGAAATGGATGTTTCTTGGACTGACTGTTCTGGTTGTTGTGGCAGCAGGTCTTGGATACTGGAAACGGATCGGAATCCGCAATACGCTGTATCGTATGCTGGATAAGCAGATTCCATTAACAGGTGATGTTTATGGATATTACGGACAGGAAGTAAAGGTAAAAGAAAATCTGAATGAAGAAACCTCTTTCCAGATGGAGGATTCCTATGCAGACAAAATTGACACGACGATCACAAAAGAATCCAGTATGGTTGATACCTCCTGGCAGATCGACCAGCAGATCGAGGCGGAAGTCCAGTCCGGTGCATATACCTTTGAAGAGCCGGAAGTGATCATGGATCCTTACCAGATCTCACCGCTGACCGGTGTTGCAGTATTTCAGACAGATGAGGAATGCCGTGTCCGGGTTACTGTAAAAGGAAAGACAAAAGAAGCAGATATCACCGGTGTGACTGTGAAAGCAAAAGGACATCGGGTACCGATCATCGGTCTTTACCCGAAAACGGAGAATTCGGTAAAACTGGAACTTTTAGATGACAACGATCAGACGATTAAAGAGATGGAACTGAAAGTTCAGACTGACGGACTGCCGGAAGAGATGGATGACATGGTATCGGTTGAAAAAAGTTCCGGAGAATCTGCCTATGGTCTTACGATTATTTCCGGTCAGGGCGTGTATTATCCGTTCGCTTATGATGTAAACGGAGATATCCGCTGGTATCTGAACCACAGAACATCCACTTACGGTGTGTTTCAGCTTTCGAATGGAAATTATATCATGCAGGACAATTACGGATACGTTTCTTCTGTGACAAAATCATTCCCTGCTGTTTTGTATGAAATGGATTATCTCGGACGGGCTGTACAGATGTACCTTGTTCCGCACGGAACGCACCATGAAATCATTGAAAAAGAGCCGGATGGAAATCTTCTGATTCTGACCAGCACCCTGCAGGATCATGTGGATGACAAGATCATTGAGCTTGACCGAAAGAGCGGAGAGATCGTCAACAGTCTGGAGATGACGGAGCTTTTTGGAAATGATTATACCGAAGACGTGATTGACTGGGCACATTTAAATACCGTTTCCTATCAGGCGGAGGATGATACCATTCTGATCAGTCCGCGAAACTTGAATTCCGGTGTGAAGTTAAACTGGACCACACATGAAATCGTCTGGATTCTGGCAAATCCGGAAGTCTTTAAAGGAACGAAATACGAGAAATATGTGCTTACACCGGATTCAGATTTTCTGTGGCATTACAGACAGCATACCGTTTATCAGATTGATACGGATCTGGACGGCAATCCGGATACGGTAGAGATCACGATGTTTGACAACCATCGTAACCCGGAAGCAGATTATTATGATCATGAAAAAGGATCATTTGTAACAGTTTATGCAGTGAATGAAAAAGAAAAGACGGTTTCACTTCTGAAAAAACTACCGGTTGTGAAGGCGAACGTTACATCGAATACCACTTACGATGCAGACAGCGGTCATATCTTTGGAATGTGCGGAACGGTAAAAAGCGGCACTGCCAAAACAGGTATGACTTATGAGTTTGATTATGAGAGCGGTGAAATCCTCAATCAGTATTACATCAACAAGAATTATTACCGTGCAATTGAACTGAAAGCAAATTATGAGACAATGTCAGAAGCGATGCAGCAACCGGAGAATTATATCAAAGGAACACTTCGTCCGCTGATGGAAACCACTGCCAGGATCGCGGAACCGACACAGCAGCTGAGCGAAGGAATGAATTTTAAACTGACGGCAGGCATTCTGTTTGCAGAGATGCGGAACCGTCAGGTATCCCAGATTATTTTCAAAGGAGAGAACAAATCTTATGTTTATGATCAGTCATTCCTGAAGCTCAGAGAAGAAGACTATCTTCTGCGTACAGAGAGCATTCCGATCCCGCTTACAACAGTGGAAAAAGGAACCTATCAGATCTACTGTGTTTATCAGGATGGATATTATGATACGGCACAGACGATCACGATAAAATAAAGGCGGAGGGTTTTGCACATTGCCAAAAGCTCCTGGCCAGCCAGGGGCACTTAAGCGAAAAATTTTTGCATGCCAAACAAAAAAGACAGAGCACATGACATATTCTTATGCCAATATGCCTCTGCCTTTTTTGGTTTATTATTAATTTGTGACATTCCGCTTAGGCGACCCCGGGCAGGCCCGGAGCATTTGAAAATGTGCAAAGCAAAAGTATTTATGGAAGATAGTGGCGTTCTGTATTCATAACACAGTTTCTATAACCTTCCTTTGTACATTTACAAAACCTCCGCCGTAACTTGATGAGAAAAATTGATTGATAAGAAGAAAAATATTGACACAAAAAAACAGTAATGCTAGGATGATACAGTTAGAAATAGCTAACATTAATTTGCTTGAACGAATAAAGAAAGGGCAGGTAAATTTTATGAAAAAAAAGATCACAGCAATTTTGATGGTGATCCTGATCGGTATAATGGCTGCAGGATGCGGACAGCAGCAGAAAACAGAGCAGACAGAGGGCACAGAAGAATCAGCGAGCCAGGATATTTTTGCGATGGACACTTACATGTCTGTGACTGCATATGGGGCAGATGCAGAAAGTGCAGTTTCGGATGCAATTGCAGAGATTGAGCGATTGGATGCACTGCTTTCGACAGGAGAGACGGACAGTGAGATCTATAAGCTGAACCAGAATGGAGGAGGAAGCATTTCGGAAGATACTTCTTATCTTCTTGAGCGTGCACTTGAGATTTGGAAAAGTACGGATGGCTGTTTTGAGATCGGTATTTACCCACTGATGCAGGAATGGGGCTTTACAGACGGCAATTATAAAGTTCCGGATAAGGAAACACTGCAGAAACTACTGCCTCTGGCGGATTCTTCAAAAATTGATTTTAATGAGAAAGATCAGACCGTCAGCTTTGAACAGGATGGAATGGAGATTGATTTCGGAGGAATCGCAAAGGGCTATACTTCCGGAAGGATCATGGATATTTTCCGTGAACATGGCATCACAAGCGGAATGGTAAGCCTTGGCGGAAACGTACAGGTACTTGGAATCAAAACAGATGGAAGCAAATGGAGAGTTGCCGTTCAGAATCCAGAAGATACGGAAAATTATCTTGGTGTCCTTGAGACACAGGATCGTGCGGTGATCACGTCCGGCGGTTATGAACGCTATTTTGAACAGGACGGCAAGACCTATCAGCATATACTGGATCCGAAAACAGGATATCCGGCAGACAGTGGACTGACATCTGTGACGATCGTCAGTGCGGACGGAACGCTGGCAGATGGTCTGTCTACGTCACTTTTTGTGATGGGAAAAGAAAAAGCAGTGGCATACTGGCGGGCACACAGCGAAGAATTTGATGCGATTCTGGTAGAAAAAGACGGAACCGTATCGGTGACAGAGAACATTGCGGATCAGTTTACACCGGATGATGCGGTAAAAAAGACAGAAATCATAACAAAGCATTCAAGTCGAACGCACGTGAGACTTGGTGCGTGATTCTGGTCAGCGAAAGCTGACATATTCTTCTCAGAATCACTGCACATCCTCGCGGAGCGTTTATCTCAGTCGGAGATTATACTCCCACTGAGAAAGACTTGGAGTGTTATTACTCACTTGCAGAAGTGGGAGTCTTCTCGACTGAGATAAAAGACAAGAAGCATAAGACTGGAGGAGCGGTAAGATGAACTGGAAAAAATTATCAGCGTTTGCACCGATGCTGGCGGTTATTGTACTGGCCGGATGCATGGGAAAAACATTAGCGGGATATACGCCGGCCACTTACGAAGCCAAAGCAGAAGAAATCACACTCCAGGAAGAAACAACACAAAGCACAGAAGAAAAAGGACAGCAAACGTCCAAAATAAAGAAAAAAACAAAGAAAGCCACAAAAACAGAAAGCAAAAAGAAAGCGGCAAAAGGAAACTTTGATCTGGAAGATGGAACTTATATCGGGGAAGGTCAGGGATTTGGCGGAACGATTAAAGTTTCGGTCGTAATAAAAGACAAGACGATCACAGAAATCAATGTCGTGAGTGCCGAAGGAGAAGATGCGGCTTTCTTTGGAAGAGCGAAGGGTGTGATCGATAAGATCCTTTCCGGGCAGAAGACGGATGTGGATGTGGTATCCGGTGCGACCTATAGTTCCAGAGGCATTATAAGTGCCGTGAAAAATGCATTGACCGGAGAGAAGGATACCAGTACTTCACCGGCAGCGGGCGGCACAGGCGGGGCATCGGCAGCAGCCGGAAGTGGAAAGATCACGCAGGTGGCGGAAGACAAAGATCAGACCTGCAAAGACGGCACTTACTATGGCACCGGAACTGGATTTGGCGGAACGGTGAAAGTAAAAGTTGTGATCAAAGATAACAAGATCAAAAGTATTGAGATCGTGGAACATCAGGACGGAAGCAGCTATATGCAGAAGGCATCCGCACTGATCAGCACGGTGATCGAAAAACAGAGCACCAACGTAGACGGCGTGTCCGGGGCAACTTATAGTTCGGCCGGTCTGATCGAGGCGATCCGAAATGCTGTAGATCAGGCAAAAACGACAAAGACAACCGGGGACAATAAGAAAGAAACCGAGAAAAAGAATAACGATACATCCGGAACTGTCACTCCACAGGTGACTGGAAAGTTTCCATATAAAGATGGTATCTACTATGGAACCGGGGAAGGATATATGGGAGATATCACCGTTGCAGTGGTCATCCAGAATAAGACAGTCACCTCAATCCTGGTGACAGAGACAGACGGAGACGGGGAAGAATTTGTCAAAAAGGCAAAAGCAGTGGCAGACCAGATTGTAAAAAAACAGAGTACCAGGAAAATAGATACCGTGTCGGGAGCAACTTACAGCTCGAAGGGAATTCTGGAAGCGATCAAAGATGCCCTGAATCATGCAAAAGAGGCAACTAACGGGAAAGAAACCGAAAAGCCGGCAGAAACCGAAACGCAGAAGCCAGCAGAAACCGAGAAACCCTCAGAAAGTGAATCTTCATCGGAGAGTGAAAAAGAAAGAGTGTATGCCGACGGAGATTATACCGCTTCGGCAACCTGCACTTCCTCTGGCGGAGGAGCGTTTGACGATTATACACTGACTGCGACCGTCACGATCAAAGATGACAAGATCACAGCGATCACAAACGTTGCCGGAAGCGGAGCAGGTTATGTGGCTGCAGATGCTCTTTATATAAAGAGGGCGGCAGAAGGCACAAGAAAAGCACAGGGAGTGGTAGCACAGGTTCTGGCAAAGAACAGCCTGGACGAGATCGATGTGGTATCCGGTGCGACCTGTTCATCCAGTGCCCTTTTAGAAGCCTGCAGACAGGCACTTGAGAGTGCAAAGATCGTGCAACAAAGTGAGTAAAAAGTAAGGAAGATTCTGATGAAAAAATTCTGGATAAAAATGTGCAGCCTTGTGCTGCTACTGTTTCTGATCGGCGGTTACAATACCGTGCTTGCAATGCGGGAGCAGCGAGATGAGATCGCCAGGCTGACCGCAGAGCTGGAGGGCAGCAAGATGACCGTTTCAGCTTTAAAGGAACAGCAGGCAAAGAAAACAGAAAATACAGCGGCAGAGGCTTTAAAAGGTGCAGATGCCAAGAATACAGACGGAGGCTGGAAGGACGGCACTTACGAAGGGGAAGGTCAGGGATTTGGCGGCAAGGTCGTTGTGGAAGTGACGATCGAGAGCGGAGAAATCACGTGCATTGAAGTCAAAGAAGCACAAAAAGAGGACAGTGCATACTTTGAAATGGCAAAGGATATCATCGAGGATATCGTAGATGCACAGTCGGCGGACGTGGATACTATCAGCGGAGCGACCTTCAGTTCAACCGGAATCCGGGAAGCAGTTACACAGGCACTTGAAAAGGCGGAATAAGAAATGAACAAGAAACTTGACAGAAAAAAGCAAAAACAAGTACATCGCTATGTAAGAGCTACCATACGGCTGATCTTCTTTCTGCTGGTACCATCCGCTTTTACAGCTGCATTTTCCGGTGTAAAATATCTGTTTACGCAGATTGGCAAAGGAGATGCGATCGGCATGACAAGTTTTGTCACAGCTCTGTGCGTCCTATGCCTTTATACCATTCTGTTCGGTCGGTTTTTCTGCGGATTTGCCTGTGCATTCGGAAGTTTCGGAGATGCGCTGCATGGTATTTATCTGTGGATCTGTAAAAAAATCAGGAAAAAACCGTACCGTATTTCAGAGAAGATCACAAAGTATTTATATTTGCTGAAATACATCGTGCTGGCTATGATCAGCCTGTTATGTTATGCAGGCGTTTATGCAAAAACAAAGGGCACCAGTCCGTGGGAAGTTTTTTCCATGATCCGTGCCGGAAACTTCAAACTTGGCGGATATGCCATCGGGATTGTACTGCTGACCATTCTGATGATCGGCATGTGTGTGCAGGAACGCTTTTTCTGCCGTTTTTTCTGTCCGATGGGTGCCGTCTTTTCCCTGCTTCCGGCACTGCCGTTCCTGACACTGGCAAGAGAGCGTGAAAACTGCATCAAAGGATGCAGGGCATGTACGAAAAACTGTCCGGCAGAAATGGGACTTCCAAAGAGCGGTTCGATCGAGACACCGGGAGAATGTTTCCAGTGTCAGAAGTGCGTGGACATCTGCCCGAAAGGAAATATCCATACGAGAGTGCCGAAACTTCGCGGCAATGAAGTGTGGTTTACGGTTTTCAGAGCATTGCTGCTGCTTGGCGTGCTTTACCTGTTCCATCTGGCATAGGCAAAAGGGAGTAGCCTTCTTTTATGCCGGGCGGAACTATTTTTAAGGTTATTGGTTAGCAAATGCTAATTTTTAATAAAACAAACTAATTATTATTCGAGGAGGAATACTCATGAAAAAAAGAACCATCAACATGAAAAAGTCACTGGCAATCGCAGTCGCAGCAGCAATGATGCTCGGTATCTGCCCGACAGCAGCACCGGTCAATGCAGCAGATTCAGATTACAAATACGTTTATGCAAGTCTGGACTGGGCAGAGTACTGGCAGAATGAAAATGTTTATCTGGCAAGCGGAAGTACACTGAAATCTTCCTCCGAAGAAGCGGATGCCAGAGGAGAATATGATAAAGGTGCATTTGACGTTGTAACGCGTGCAACGAAAAACCACGGACTGCACCGCGGAAGTTTCCAGTGTGATGCTGTGATCCGTGATACCGATGGAAAAGCATATGAAATCTCTTACTGGACATCCGAAGAAGTGTCGGCAAAGGATGAAAATGGACAGGATACTACGAAAAAAGTTGTCTATGCAGTCCTGACAGACGGAAGCAAGATCCAGTTTGATAAAGGTACGATCACCTACACCGAAAACGGTGAGACAAAAACGGCAACCATGGAGGATTATGAAGTAAAAGGAATCAAATATGTACCGGTTGCAGTCAAAACAGAAGATTATGCAGATTTCTGCAAGAAATACAGCGTAACAGAAGATACAGCTGCAATCGAAGGCGGATATACGGAGAATGCACTGAAAGCATATACAAAGACAGCAGAAGTAACTGCAGATACCAATGGTCTGAAAGTTGCAACAAAAAATGCAGACGGAACCTATTCTTTTGCGGCAAGAAAGACAGGAAGCAATTCCGGTATCAAAAATGAAGCACAGAAAACAGTCGATGAGACAAAGATTGTAAAGACGGTACGTTCCGCGGATGATGCTGAGACTTACGGTGCATTTATCCGTGTTGACCTGACAGGAGATGCTTATGGTGATCTGGGTGCAAATATGCAGACAGTTCGCTGGGACTACTATGGAAATGACAGCACTTACACAAACAAACTGGCAACCTACGGAACAAAATTTGCAGCAGACAACTGGATGCACAAATCCATGGGTGTTCAGCTTGGACTGACGAAATCCCTTCGCTGCCAGCTGCCGGAAGGAACCGACGGAACCGGATACTGGAAAGTAACTGTATATGCACTGGGATATCAGGATTATACCTTTGAAGTACAGGCAACATCTGAGAATATCGTATCTGACAATAAAGGTGATGAGAAAGTAGATACCACAGAACTGCAGAAAGTGGTAGACGAAGCAAAGAAACTGGTAAAAGCAGACTACACCGCTTCTAGTTGGGCATCTTTTGAGACAGAGCTGGCAGAAGCAGAAGATGAGCTGAAAACACCGCATACACAGGCAACAGTAAACGAAGCGATCGCTCATCTGCAGAATGCGATCAAAGATCTGGTAAAAGTACAGAAAGAAACCGAGACAAAGACACCGGAAACAAAAAAAGATATCAACAATGATAAGAACAACCAGACACAGACTGCTTACAAAGCAAAAGTAAAACTGAACTCTGTCAAGAACACAAAAGGCAGAAAAGCAGTCCTGAAATGGAAAAAGGTTAAAAATGCAGACGGTTATGTTGTATACCGTGCAACAAAGAAAAACGGAAAATACGCAGCAGTAAAAACCATCAACAAAGGAAAGACGGTTACCTTTACCAACAAAAATCTGAAAAAAGGAAAAACATACTACTATAAAATCAAAGCTTACAAAAAAGTAAACGGCAAAAAAGCACTTGGTCAGTTTTCAGCAGTAAAGAGCGTTAAAATCAAAAAATAAGCGTAAGTTTTCAGATTTTTCGGGCGGGCACACTTGACAGGGTGTGCCTGCTTTTGTATAATAAAACAGCATGCGGTCATGGCGGAATTGGCAGACGCGCTGGTTTTAGGTGCCAGTGGGCAACCGTGTGAGTTCGAGTCTCACTGGCCGCATTCTTTACAGAAAAGAGACAATTTTTTCTATTCATCTGCTTGACAATTTCAGACAGTTGAGATATAGTAAATATATACAAAAAAGCTTTGGATTTTTTTAGAGTTTTCAGAAGCTTTACATATAAGTAGAGTAGATATCGTACGTAAAGTGTCGTTGGAGGGGGAGGCTTCCGACGAACGAAGGTTATACCGCGTTACGGTCTCGCTTCCGCTACTGCACAAAGAACCAGGATATTTTATCCTTTATTTTTGTGCGGCATTTTTTTACCCAAAAACAGCTAATTACCGCAAAAAGCGGTTAATAAAGAAAGGAGTAATGAACATCATGGGATTCAAATCAGACATTGAAATTGCACAGGAGACAACGATGGCTCCAATCACAGAAATTGCAGACAAAGCAGGTATTGACCGTAAATATCTGGAGCAGTACGGCAATTATAAAGCAAAAATTGACTACAATCTGTTAAGAGAAAAAGAAGGCGAAGACGGCAAGCTGATCCTGGTTACCGCAATCAACCCGACTCCGGCAGGAGAAGGAAAGACAACCACATCTGTAGGTCTGGCAGACGGAATGTCAAGACTTGGTAAAAAAAGTTATGGTAGCTCTTCGTGAGCCGTCACTTGGACCTGTATTCGGTGTAAAAGGCGGAGCAGCCGGCGGCGGATATGCTCAGGTAGTTCCGATGGAAGATATCAACCTACACTTCACAGGTGACTTCCATGCGATCGGTGCAGCAAACAACCTGCTGGCAGCCATGATCGACAACCACATTTTCCAGGGCAACGCACTGAACATTGACCCGAGAAAGATCACATGGAAGAGATGCGTGGATATGAACGACCGTCAGCTGAGAAACGTAGTAGACGGACTTGGCGGAAAGACAAACGGAATGCCAAGAGAAGATGGTTATGACATCACCGTTGCTTCTGAGATCATGGCAGTTCTGTGTCTGGCACGTGACATCACAGACCTGAAAGAAAGACTGTCTAAAATCATCATTGGCTATACATACGGAAAGATCGCAGAGCAGAAACCGGTTACCGCAGGTGACCTGAATGCACAGGGAGCTATGGCAGCTCTTCTGAAAGATGCACTGAAACCAAACCTGGTACAGACACTGGAGAAAACACCGGCAATCGTACACGGCGGCCCGTTCGCAAACATTGCTCATGGATGTAACTCCGTAACAGCAACCAAGATGTGTCTGAAACTGGCTGATTACACCATCACAGAAGCCGGATTCGGTGCTGACTTAGGTGCTGAGAAATTCCTGGATATCAAGTGCCGTATGGCAGGTCTGAAACCAAACGCAGTTGTTATCGTAGCAACTGTCCGTGCACTGAAATACAATGGCGGTGTAGCAAAAGCAGACCTGAACAACGAGAATCTGGAAGCTCTGGAAAAAGGTATGCCAAACCTGTTGAAACATGTAAGCAATATCACAAATGTATACAAACTGCCTTGCGTTGTTGCAATCAATGCATTCCCGACCGATACAGAAGCAGAACTGAAACTGGTTGAAGAGAAATGTAAAGAACTGGGCGTAAATGTTGTTCTCTCTGAAGTATGGGCAAAAGGCGGCGAAGGCGGAATCGCTCTGGCAGAAGAAGTGATCCGTCTGTGTGATCAGCCAAACGACTTTACTTATGCATACGAACTGGAAGGTTCTATCGAAGATAAACTGAATGAGATTGTTCAGAAGATCTACGGCGGAAGCAGAGTTGTCCTGACAGCAAATGCAAAGAAACAGGCAAAACAGCTCGAAGATATGGGATTTGGCAACTGCCCGATCTGTATGGCAAAAACACAGTACAGCTTAACGGATGACCAGACAAAACTGGGTGCTCCGAAAGATTTTGAGATTACTGTTCGTAACCTGAAGATCTCCGCAGGTGCAGGATTCATCGTAGCACTGACCGGTGATATCATGACTATGCCTGGACTGCCGAAAGTTCCGGCGGCTGAGAGAATCGACGTAGATGAGACAGGAAAGATTTCCGGACTGTTCTGATCAAAACAAAATGATCGCAAAGGTCATATGCATTTTTTCATAAGACAGGGATGAAAGATTCCCAGCAAGCAGATGCCAGGGTTCAATGGGTATACCAGCCTTTTGACTCTGGCATCTTTTCAATGTAAATATAAGAAGAAAAAGCGAGGTGCGTATATGTTTCGAGAAGAGTATCAGGCAGTTTGTGGTGCTGCAAAGAAAAAAGTGGAATTTCTGGAAAAGAATCCGCTTGGATATGTGGCAGCTGCTTTCCTGGCAGGAATGTTTGTCGGACTGGGCTGCGTGCTGATGGGCGTTGTGGGAGGATATTTCAATGCAGCGGGAAGTCCGGCAACGAAATTGCTGAACGGACTTGTTTTTGCAGTAGGATTAAATTTTGTGTTTATGGCAGGTGCGGAACTGTTTACCGGAAATAATTTTACAATGAGTGCAGCATCTATAAAAGGAGAAGTTTCCTGGGGGAAAACGATCAAAGTGTGGATCGTCTGCTATCTGGGAAATCTGCTCGGTTCTGTTGTGACAGCCGGAATCTTTATGATGACCGGACTGATGAACGGACAGGAAGTTGGAACGTTCTTGAGAAATGCGGCAGTGGCGAAAGTCTCCGCAGCTCCGATGGAGCTTTTTGCAAAAGCGATCTTCTGTAATATCTGTGTATGTCTTGCGGTGTGGTGCAGCATCAAAATGAAAACAGAGACTGGCAAGATCATGATGGCGATCTTGGGTGTGATGACCTTTGTTACCAGCGGATATGAGCACAGCGTTGCCAATATGACCTTTTTTACGATTGGTCTGTTAGATCCGGGTACAGCTATCACGATCGGGGGAGTGCTTTACAATCTTCTGATCGTCACAGCCGGCAATATGCTGGGCGGTATTCTGTTTGTGGCATTGCCATATTATCTGATCCAGAAAAAGGATTAAAATAACAGAAAATTCAAGTCGAACGCACGTGAGCAGGTAACCTTCCAAAAAGAAGATACCTGCTTTTTTGTTGTCAAAAAAATTTTCAAAATTCTTGCATAGTGTTTTTGTGAACCTGGAGTGTTTCAAAGTATGGCTTCAAATTCAAAAATACAGAAAAAATCGTAACAGACTTGTAAAAAAATGTAATATATGTTAAAGTAAACAAGGTTACGTCAACAGATGTAAGGAGGAAAATATGAGCAAGCAAAGAAAAAGAAAATACCTGCAGATTGTTGTAACATTTTTATGCATATGCATGCTGGGGGGCTTTTCTGGGAAACAGGTTCATGCTGAGACAGGCTATGCACTGATTCCGAAAGTAAAAGAAGCACAGACCGGATGGTTTGTAAAATACTGGAGCGGCTGGAAGTATATTTATGCAAACGGCAAGTGCCCGAAGAACAAATGGAAAAAGATCAACAATAAGATTTACTATTTTGATAAAAACGGTTATATGCAGACCGGCTGGAAGAAATATAAAAATTCCTGGTACTATCTTCGCAAGAGCGGCAAGAACAAAGGGGCACTCTGCACCGGATGGAAAACGATCTCCGGGAAACGGTATTTTCTGGCAAAAAAGACAGGTGCAAGAGTGACCGGATGGCATACGATCAAAAATACCCTTTACTATTTTAATAACAAAGGTGTCCTTCAGAAAGGAAAGACGGTAGGAGAGTATCAGCTGGATAAAATCACCGGTGCGGCCATCAAGATCGCGACCGAACCGGATACCTCCGAAGTGACGGACGAGAGCAACACCACAGGAGGCGATGCGGACAATACTGCCACGACTGTTGACAAACTGCATATCTTTGTCGGGGACTCCAGAACGGTAGGTTTAAGTAATGCAATGGGCTGTGTATCTTACGATAAACTTCTTCAGATCCGCACAGAAGAAAACCTGACAGAGTACTATCTGGCGGAAGTCGGCAGTGGTTATTCCTGGTACAGCACAAAAGCACTTCCGAAGCTGGTGAAAATGCTCAATGAGAATCCGGCAGCGACTGTGATTTTGAATCATGGTATCAATGATCTTGGAAATATTGATCAGTACATAGCCTCTTATCAGTGGCTGATCAGAGTGTATCCGAATACAAAATTTGTGATCATGTCCGTAAATCCAGTCAACAGAAAACTTTACAAAGGTTATGCAAAACCGGCCAATATTACGGTGTTTAATCAGAAAATGCAGGCGGCGTTTCCAAACAATTTTGTCAATACATATCAGTATCTGCAGTCGATGGGATTTAATACCGCAGACGGACTGCACTACGACAGTCTGACGTACATGAACCTTTATAATTATATGCAGCCGTACTTATAAGGCTGGCAATGGAGTACAGAATCGTTTCGTGGTAATTTCAGGTTCTGTACTTTTCTTTCTGTAAAAATGCCGGAAAACAGTTGGTTTCTGTGTTGACTGAACGATGGAAACTGTAGTATACTGGACAAGGATTGTTATTGTAACTATTCAAAAATAAAAAAGAGAATTTTGGTTCTCATATAATAGGAGAAATACTGCAAAATGCAGTATGACAGCTATTCACAGGAGGAGACACATATGGTACAGGCTATTGTAGGAGCAAACTGGGGCGATGAAGGTAAAGGTAAGATTACCGATATGCTGGCTGAAAAAGCAGACATCATCGTAAGATTTCAGGGAGGAGCAAATGCAGGTCATACGATCGTAAACAATTACGGAAAATTTGCACTGCATACACTTCCGTCAGGTGTATTTTACAGCCATACGACAAGCATCATTGGAAATGGTGTTGCTCTGGATATACCTGTTTTGATAAATGAATTAAACAGCATCGTAGAACGTGGTGTTCCGATGCCGAAACTTCTGATCTCTGATCGTGCACAGGTCGTAATGCCATATCATATTTTATTTGATAAATATGAGGAAGAACGTCTGGCAGGAAAATCATTCGGATCTACCAAATCAGGTATCGCACCATTTTATTCAGATAAATACGCAAAAATCGGTTTCCAGGTAAATGAGCTTTTTGATGAAGAAAGACTGCTTGGAAAATTAAAAGACGTATGTGAAAAGAAAAACGTCATGTTAGAGCATCTCTATCACAAACCACTGCTGGTTCCGGAAGAGATTCTGGAAACACTGAAGGAATATCGCGAAATGGTAAAACCATTTGTATGCAATACTTCCCTGTATCTGTGGAATGCACTGAAAGAAGGAAAAACAGTTCTTTTGGAAGGACAGCTGGGAACACTGAAAGATCCGGATCACGGAATCTACCCGATGGTTACCTCCTCTTCCACACTGGCAGCTTATGGTGCAATCGGTGCAGGACTGCCGCCGTATGAGATCACCAAGATCGTGACGGTATGCAAAGCTTACTCAAGTGCAGTAGGAGCAGGTGCGTTCGTAAGTGAGATCTTTGGAGAAGAAGCAGATGAGCTGAGAAAACGCGGTGGAGACGGCGGAGAGTTCGGAGCAACCACAGGTCGTCCTCGCCGTATGGGATGGTTTGACTGTGTGGCTTCCAAATATGGATGCCGTATGCAGGGAGCTACGGATGTAGCATTTACCGTTCTGGATGTTCTGGGATACCTGGATGAGATTCCGGTTTGCACAGGTTATGAGATCGACGGAGAAGTTACCACCGATTTCCCGACTACCGCACAGCTGGAAAAAGCAAAACCGGTTCTGGAGAAACTGCCAGGCTGGAAGAGCGATATCCGCGGAATCCGCAAATACGAAGATCTGCCGGAGAACTGCAAGAAATACATCGAGTTCGTAGAAGAACACATCGGATTCCCGATCACCATGGTATCTAACGGACCAGGAAGAGATGATATCATCTATCGCGAGAGTAAACTCTCCAAATAAAAATTGACCGTTGCTTTCCTGGCAGGTGTAAGGAATGGAAATGTCAGGTGTTTTAAAATACTGTTTACAAATGAACAGTATTGCATGTGCAAATGAACGAATTCCCCGAAGGGCACGTAAAAGTGCCTTCTTGGGAATTGTTCATTTTGCACATTGCTGTACGTTTTTGAACGGCCATAATTTTTAAAAACACTTCATATCATATTTTACACGCTGGCAGGAAACAGCCTTCCACACCGCCAGTGTACGCAAACAGGTTTTTGAACCAAAGCCTTCCGCATCAACTTTCTTGTGTACAAAACAAAAAATACAGAGGCACAGTGACGGAAATTTACTACCGTTACAGTGTCTCTGTTTTTTCGTGTTTTGTAATTTGGCCTGAAAAGACTGTTCCGCTTAAGCGATCCCCGGCAAGCCAGGAGCTTTTAGCAATGTGCAAACGAACTGCATTGTAAAACATGGTGCGTAAAATAATACAGCCATGATGAATGCGAAAACAAATCGCTCTGACGGTAGCAAGGCTTCCGTTGTGAGGTTTGCGATGCTGCCGCCCCAAGGAGCCGCTGTCTGAGCCTCGAAGAGGCGAGTTTAGGCGAAGGGCGGCTAACAGGCGAGCGAACCGAACAGGAAACGCAGCGTGTCAGGAGATTATTTTCGAATCATCATGGCGTTATATATTTTATAAAATCATTTCTATGGCGTTCATTTTCACATTTACACAAACCTCCGCCACAACTTTTTATTTGTTGCACAGCACATTCAGCTGTTTTTGTGCCTGAAAATAGTCTTGAAACAAAATCGTCTTCATCCCAAGTTTCTTTGCGGCATCGATGTTTGCCGCATTGTCATCGATAAACACACATTCTTCCGGCTTTAAGTGATATTTCTCAAACAGGCTCTGGTAGATCACTGGGTCTGGTTTCAGGCATTTTACTTCATAGGACATCACGCCGCCGTCCATCAGGTCGCAAAAATCAAGGTCTTTTCTGGTATACTGGCAGGTGAAATCACCATAGTTGGAAAGATAATAGACCTGATAACCTTGCTGCTTCAGAGAAGAAATCCAGTGTCTTGTATAAGGAAAACGTGTGATGCAGTCACCGAAGTGAGCAAATACCAGTCGGATATCATCCGCATATGCAGGACAGGAATCGACAAAAATCTGCTCGATCTCTTCGTAGGAAAGGCGGCCTTCATCGACCAGATTCCAGTTTGAACTTAAAAACATGGCCTTAGCGATTGCAGTGGTTTCTTCTTCTGGAAACTGAAAAGAAGCCAGATAGTCTTCCCAGTCAAAACGAACCAGAACTTTTCCGATATCAAAAACAATATTTTTAATCATAAGTAAATCCTTCTTTCTGAAATTAAATGGAACACGCATGTGACCTGACCAGAATCGCATGCCAAGTCTCACATGCGTTCGACTTGAACTGACAGAATCACGGTACATCATTGCACTTTATTTTAAGGTAGACAGAGGTGATTGTCAAATTGTTCAGGCTGGATATATGCATAATGGCAGAATATCTTACAAATGTTTGCGTTCTCTTAAGAAATACTTTATAACTTTTCCATTGCTTTTTCACAAATGCTTGTTAAAATATATTATGACAGAAGGGATGGAAGGCATAAACATGCACAATCCCGTAAATGTTCGATTTCATATCGGAGAGGAAAACAGAGGGTTCAGCAACTGAAAGAAGGGGAATCATTTATGCAGTACACAATGTATTATGAAGAGCAGCAGAAGATTGATTACGACGAGTACGGAAGATTGAAACAGCAGCTGCTTCAAAAAGAAGAAAATCAGAAATTTGAAAAATATACACTGCGAAAACTCAAATTCAGAGGGGATGAGTCAAACGATGCAGTGCCGCACTATTATCTGTGCGTGAAGAATCAGGATGAAGATGCAATTTATCTGGAAAAGAAATACATGCAGATGCATATCTGGCACCGTGCGTGTGCAAAACTGAGCCGCACAGACTGTGACCGGATTTTAAGAGGCGATATTGAATGGATGAAAGACAGTAAGGAAGCCCTGTTTCAGGACTTTTATCTGCAGGCAACTCTGAACCATTTAAGTCCGGGAAATGTGATTGAATATCAGAAAGAAAGACTGAAATGCAAAGAAGGTTATGTGGCCTTTGTTAAAAAAGTCAGATGTGTGGTCGGCGGATGGGGTAACCTGTTCTGGCCGGAAGCTATGACCATCCAGTGTTTGGAAGAAAATAAAGTTCTGACAGTTTACAAAAAGAGAGTCAATCTTCCGAATACGATCTGGGAGATGATGCAGGGAACGGCGATCCTTTCCGAAGATATGGCATTTGCCTTTTAAAAAAGAAAACACTGCAGAAAGATGAAACAATTCTGCAGTGTTTTTTTATTTTTCACTGTCATCTTTATGGCTGAGTCTGTAAAGAAGAATGCAGGCATAAGAGACGACCGGGATGATAAATGTGCATGCGAAAGATGCACCAAATAATCCATGTGCCAGATCGCTGTCCATAAGTGAAAATAGAAAAGTAAGCAGATACAGAGCGATCAGGATCACAGCACCCGCAAGTGCAAAGATGCGTTTTGCTTTTTTCATAAAAATCCTTTCCTGTTATTACTCTTTTGCTTCCGGCAGAGGAGAATAAATATTCTTTTCGGTTCGAAGGACATAGTGTGTACGGGTCTGACGTACGCCGCCCTGATCTTTGATCCAGTGGTGGATCTGCTCCAGCTGTTCGGAAGACTGACATGCGATTTTCAGTAAATAATCAAATTCTCCGGTGAGGTAATAGCAGGAGATGATATTTGGATTCTTTTTGATGTTTTCAATGAAAAGTTCGTTGTATCTTGGATGTTCAAGGCTGATCTCCATCAGTGCAGTGACATCATTTCCGGTTTTCTTTTCATCCGTGATCACAGTATAAGATTCAATAACACCGGAAGATTCCATTTTGCGGATACGGTCGATCACGGTGGATACGGACAAATGTATCTCCTTACTGATATCGGAAGCAGACTGTCTTGCATTTTCTTTCAATTTCATTAAAATCTGCTGATCTAAATAGTCCACGATAGATGGACCTCCTTTCGTAAAAATTGATATAGCTGGTAAAGAACATTATCGTACTTTTTGGACAATTTGTCAAAGAATTTTGTGATTATGTTGTATAAAAAACAAAAAAAGGTTCATACTACGAGTATACCAAAGAGAAATATAATACTTATCCTCCCCTGATCTCCCGCGGACGACACAAAGAGGTGCGGCTGCGGGGGATTTTTTGCGGTCTCTTGCTTTACAAAAAAGCCAAAGTATTATATAATACAGGACATGGGGTTTCTGCGAAAAAGACAGAGCCTGCCGAATGACGGGATAGATATTCCGATAATTTACAACAAAAATAAAGGATGGTAAGCATATGGGATTATTACAGCAGTGGAGAGACACAGCGTACTCTCAGCAGACAGATAAAAAGGTACTTCAGAAATTCTGGACGGATTATTTTATGATAGAAAAAGGAATTTATGAAAAGCTGCTCTCAGAGCCGGATGTAAAAGTAAAAGGCACAGTAAAAGAGCTGGCAGCAAAATATGAGATCCCGGTTATGACCATGGTTGGATTCCTGGATGGTATCGATGAGAGTCTGATCGTTCCGAACCCAATCGAAGAGATGGACGAGGATACCGAAGTAAACCTGATCTTTGACAAGGAAAAACTGTACAAAAACATGGTAGATGCAAAAGCAGACTGGCTGTACGGTCTGCCGATGTGGGACAATATCTTTGACGAAGATAAAAAGAAAGCACTTTACCGTGAAGCAAAGAAAGCAAATACGGTTATCAAAGGCAAAAAAGTAGGCAGAAACGATCCGTGTCCATGCGGAAGTGGAAAGAAATATAAATTCTGCTGCGGAAAGAATGCATAAATAGAGAGAGCGGAGCTGCGGTGGCCTGGACACAGGCTGCTGCGGCTCATTTTATCTCAGTCGAGAAGACTCCCACTTCTGCAAGTGGTGAGTAATAACAAGTCTTTCTCAGTGGGAGTACAATCTCCGACTAAAACGGAGTGCAGACTGTACGGCGATTCTGTCGGGTAAATGTGGGTAAAATTTCTGTATGTGGATCATGCTATAAAAGGAGGGTGAGTGGAATATGGAACTGATTTTAGGGATTTTGGGGCTTTTGTGTGCCCTGTATTTTGCTTTGCTGGTTTCCATCGGGATGGATTTTTCATGGATCTGGCTTGTGGGAGCGGTACTTTTCTGGGGGATCGCAGCCGTGCACAAGTATACTGTTCTTCATTCGATCGTGATCGCAAAAGGACTGAAAATCGCAGTGATCACAGTTTTTGCGATCGGGCTTCTGGTATTTGTGATTGCAGAAGGGTGTATCGTCAGCCGGATGTCCGCAGAACCGAAGGAGGATCTGGATTATATAATCGTCCTCGGGGCACAGGTGCATGGAGAAAGACCGAGCAGAGCACTGAAGCTGCGTCTGGAGAAGGCGGCACAGGAGTGGGAACGCTGCGGGAAGCCGACCCTGCTTTTGTCCGGCGGACAGGGAGACGGCGAGAGCATTACGGAAGCAGAGTGTATGAAGCGATTTTTGGTGGAAAAGGGTATTCCGGAGGATAAAATGATACTGGAAGACGAGTCTGTCAGTACGATGGAAAATCTGCAGTTCTGTGCACGACTGTCGGACTGCAAAGAAAAGAAGACCGGGATCGTCAGCAACAATTTTCATGTTTATCGTGCCCTGAAACTTGCGAAAAAGCAGGGCTATCAGGATGTCTGTGGCGTGGCGGCGGGCTCGGACTGGCGGTATCAGATCCATTACATGGTGCGGGAAGCCTTTGCACTGGTCAAAGAAAAGATTAAAGGAAACATTTGATGAGAGGTGTGAACTATGATAGACAAAGAGAGGATTACCAGACAGTTTGTAAAACTGGTTTCCATCGATGCTCCTTCTTACAGAGAAAGAGAGATGGCAGATTATCTGACAAAAGAGCTGGAAGAGCTGGGCTTTTCGGTGGAAGAGGATGATGCATGGAAGGTTTATGGCGGAAACTGCGGAAATCTCTATGCACACCGTCCGGGCAGCGGCAGTCCGCTGCTGCTTGGCATGCATATGGATACGGTGGAGCCGGCAAAAGGCAAAAAAGCAGTTGTGCATCCGGACGGAAGGATCACAAGCGACGGCACAACGGTGCTCGGAGCAGATGATATGTCCGGTGTGGCAGCGGTTTTAGAAGCACTGCATCATTTAAAAGAAGAAAACAGACCGACCAGAGAGTTAGAGATTCTGCTCAGTATCGGAGAGGAAAAGCACGTAAAGGGAGCCAAAGTGTTTGATTTTTCAAAAATACAGGCAGAAAAATCGATCGTGCTTGATATGAGCGGCGAGATCGGTACGGCAGCAGTGCAGGCTCCGACTCAGATCGCATTTACGGTAAAAGTACGTGGAAAAGCATCACATGCCGGATTTGCACCGCAGGACGGCGTGCATGCGATCCGGATCGCAGCGACGGCAATCGCAGAGATGGCGATAGGCAGGATCGGAGATGATACAACCGTCAATGTCGGACACATCGAAGGCGGCCGTGCCAGCAATATTGTCCCGGATTACTGTGAGGTATCCGGTGAGCTTCGCAGTTTTTCACATAAAAAAGCGCTGGAAGAACTTGCGAAGGTGGAGCAGATTTTTGCGAAAGAAGCAGAAAAATGCGGCGGTAGTATCGAATTTATCCGGGATATCTGCTATCAGGCCTATAAAACGGACGAAAACGAAAGTGTTGTAAAAGAATTTCAGAAGGCATGTGCGGCGTGCGGCATCAAGAGCAGCCTGATCGCGACCTTTGGCGGCAGTGACCAGAACAAAATGTCTGAGCATGGCATCCCGGGGATCGTCATGGCATCGGCGATGCATCAGGTACATTCCTGCCAGGAATATACCGAAGTGTCCGAAATGGCACAGGTGGCAGGGATCGTCAGCGAACTGCTGCAAATGAAAGAGTAAAACTTAACATTCTTAATATTCTCATAAGTCCCTTGCATTTGCAGGGGACTTATATTATACTCCGAGTGTATGGTAAGTACTAGTACACTATAATACATCAGATGTGCACAGAAAAATATGTCATGCGATGCATGGCGTGCACCTCGCAGCAAGAATGCCAGAGGCATTCTTAAATATGAAAAGAAAGCAGGGATGATGTCATGATCGTGATTGACAGTCAGAGCAGACAGCCAATCTATGAGCAGATCGTAGAACATGTAGAGAGTCTGATCGCAGCGGGCGTGATGAGCCAGGGGGAGCAGCTTCCATCTGTGCGGGCACTGGCGGTGGAACTTTCTATCAATCCGAATACCATCCAGAAAGCATACACGATTCTGGAAGAACATGGAGCAATTTATCCGGTGAAGGGAAAAGGAAATTTTGTCTCGGAAAAAGATAAGGTGACGGATCGGATGAAGGGACAGTGCTTCGGGCGGCTGAAAGAAACCGTGGATCAGGCGAAAAAACTTGGAATCAATGAGGAGGAGTTTTCGATAAAGGTCAGAACGTATTACAGGGAGGGAAAACATGATTGAAGTAACGGGTGTAAACAAAATGTTTGGTGAGATCAAAGCACTGGACAACATTGTGGCAACCATTCAGGAAGGCAGCATTTTCGGGCTGATCGGGACAAATGGAGCCGGTAAGAGCACACTTCTGCGTGTGATCAGCGGAGTTTTGAAGCCAGATACCGGCATGGCACTGATCGACGGGGAGAATGTCTATGAAAATCCACAGGCGAAAGCGAAGATTTTCTTTCTTCCGGACAATGCCTATTTCTTTCAGAATGCAACGGCAAAAACGATGGCAGAATATTATCAGGTGATCTATCCGCAGTTTGATATGGAACGCTTCCGGGAAATGGTCTCCGGATTTGGACTGGAATTTACAAGGAAGCTGTCCACGTTTTCCAAAGGCATGAAACGGCAGGTGGCACTTCTTCTTGGCGTCTGTGCCGGAACAAAATATCTGATATGTGACGAAAGTTTTGACGGACTGGATCCGGTTGTACGTCAGGCAGTGAAGAGCATTTTTGCATCTGAAATCATGAAACGGGACTTTACACCGATCATCGCATCGCACAATCTGCGTGAGCTGGAAGATATCTGTGACCATGTAGGGCTGCTGTACAAAGGAGGCATTCTGCTGTCGAAAGAACTGGAAGAAATGAAATATCACATCCATAAAGTACAGTGCGTATTTCAAAACGCCGGGGATGAAGAGGAAATCCTTGCAAAACTGGAAGTGCTGCAGCATGAAAAACGCGGCTCCGTTATGAGCATTGTGGCACGAGGAACAAAGCAGGAGATTCTGATGACCATTCAGGAGAAAAACCCGCTTCTGGCGGAGATTCTTCCTCTGACTCTGGAAGAAATATTTATCAGCGAAACGGAGGTGGCCGGTTATGACATCAAAAATTTCATTTCTTAAACTGATGCAGGAAGATGCCAAGAGAAGAAATTGGATGCTGGTATTTTTAAGTGTGCTTTTCTTCGTGTGCTATCCGGTGTTGATGATGATCGCACTGGATGCACAGACAACGGTAAATGATATCTGGAGAAATCGTGTGGCGGTCGATCTTCTGGCACCAGGAAACATTGCCATGGCACTGGTTGTAACGGCAGCAGCGGCTATGATCGCAGCAGCGGAATTTTCTTATGTACACAGCAAAGAGAAGATGGATTTGTATTACAGTATCTCGGTTCGCAGAAAGAAGCTCTTTCTGAGTGGATATATGACAGGATTTTTGATGTTTGTCGGGATTTTTCTGGTGTGTGAGATCCTTGCCATGCTGGTTGCGGCTACAAAAGGGGTATCACTTTCTCTGTTATTTTTGCCGTTTCTGAAAGGAAGCGTGCTGCATATCATAGAATTTCTGCTGATCTACAGTGCAGCTGCTTTTGCGATGCTTTTTACCGGCAATACACTGATTGCTGTCTTTGGTATGGCAGTGATCGCCGGTTATGGTCCGGCGGTGACTATGATCGCCCAGGCTTATATTGAAACCGGATTCTACACTGCATTAAAAGCAATCCAGCTCTGGAAAATTGCATATACGACACCAATCGGGATTATGATTTGGATAGAACAGGGGATTCAGCATGGAACGCCGTGGTTTGGAGCAGCATGCATGACACTTGGCGGCATTGTTGTATTCTTTTTGGCAGATCTCTGGATGTGTACGCACCACAGGGCAGAATGCGGCGGTATGGCACTGGCATTTCCGAAAACAGAGCAGATCCTGAAGATTTTGATGGTACTTCCGGGGGCACTGGCTATTGGTATTGTAGCATACGGTATGACCGGATCAAATCAGTATTCCTGGTTGTTCGGTGGATTCATTTTCGGCGTTCTGGTGCTTGGTATGCTGATGGAATTTATTTATCACAAAGATGTAAAACTGGTCTTTTCTCATAAGATCGGAACCGGCATCACACTGGCGGCAGGGATTTTGCTGATCTGCAGTCTGGTGTTTGACTGGCCGGGATATAATCGCTGGATGCCGGCAAAAGAAGAGGTTAAAGCGATGTCTGTGTGCAGCAGAGGCGGTCTTGGTGCAGAAATTTATGGAAACCTCTATGTGATAGAAAATCAGATGCAAAGTCTTGAAACAATAAGTGATATTGAAAGCCACCTGGATCTGGAGCAGACAGAACAGTTTGATGTGATCTATGATCTGGTAGAAAAAGCACATGCAGAAGGAAACCGTGACTGCGGCGAAGATGGAAATGTGGATGAAGTGCTTGTAAAATTTGTCATGCAGAATGGAAAAGTAAAATATCGCCGCTATTTTATCCTGGATGATGTCTGGAATGCGGCAGAGGAAAAACTGTGGAAGCAGTCCTGGTATCAGCAGCTTTGCTATCCGATTCTTTCAAATGATCCGCAGTATGCAGAAGAGAAACTGACGGGCATCCGTCTTTCTTATCTCTATGAAGACGATGTTGTGGTGACCGGAGAAGATGCAAAAGAGCTTTACCGTATTTATAAAAAAGAGCTGACAGAAAAAACCGGACAGGAACTGAAAAATATTCCGGCTGCAGAAAATGATGCTTCTGCAGACAGCACAGATGTAGACGGATATACCCGTGATCTTTATTTTTCCTTTGAAGAAAGAACGAAGGACAAGACGATCACTTATCAGGAATATGGATATCCGCTTCGGAAAGATTTTGCCAGAACCTGGAAAAAAATACGGGAAATCCAGAAAAAGAACAGTGAACCGTTGTGAATAAAAAAGAAAAAACAGCAGATACTATCCGGGAAATTGTAAGAACCGTTTAGCGGGGAAACAATTTGTAAGATGCCAGGGTCAAAAGCCTGAAACCACGATGTGCTTGCACAGGAGTGGTTTTATGGCATCGTTTGATTTTAACAGCTTTGTAACCCAAAATCATAAAAGGAGGTAGTATCATGGCGATGTTAGTATGTTCGGCACAGAAATGTGTATACAATGACGGGATGTACTGCAGTAAAGGTGATATTAAAGTAGGCGGTGAAAATGCGACCAGAGTACAGGAAACCTGCTGTACAGATTTCACTGAACGAACCACACAGGGAGCGAAAAGTTCCATGGGCAGTGCTTCGCAGAAAATCAATGTTGCATGTGAAGCCTGTCACTGTGTATACAATGATGAACACAAATGCACGGCAGGTCAGATCGGTATTGTAGGAGCCGGGGCATGTACCTGCGAGCAGACAGAATGTGGAACATTTAAATGTAACTGCGGAAAATAAAAAAAGGGGTTGACACCTGCCGGTAAGTATGGTAACCTATTTAAGGTTATTGAGAAAACAAAGCAGAGTGTCCACTCTCACCGTAGCACAAGAGGTGACTATCGGTTAATAAAGTTTAGAAACAGAGCGATCTGTTTTGAGTAAAACGATTATTAGGTGGACAGTTATGCTGTCCACCTTTTTCTGGTCTATGAGGGAGCAAAGGTGGTACACGCATTAATGGAGGTGCAAAACTATTAGCGAGTTAATGATTAATGAACAGATCAGAGACAGAGAAATACGTCTGATCGGCGAAGATGGACAGCAGCTTGGAATTATGTCATCCAGAGAAGCTATGAAGATCGCAAGAGAGGCGGAACTGGATCTGGTAAAGATTGCGCCGCAGGCGAAACCGCCGGTATGCAAAATCATTGATTATGGAAAATACCGTTACGAGCTGGCAAGAAAAGAAAAAGAAGCAAAGAAAAAACAGAAGACGATTGAAGTAAAAGAAGTTCGTCTTTCCCCGAATATCGACAGCAACGATCTGAATACCAAGATTGCTTCAGCCAGAAAGTTTATTGAAAAAGGTAATAAAGTAAAAGTAACACTCAGATTCAGAGGACGTGAGATGGCTCACGTACAGTCAAGCAGACATATCCTGGATGAGTTCGCAAAAGCACTGGAAGATATCGCACTCGTAGATAAGCCGGCCAAGATGGAAGGCAGGAGCATGGCGATGTTTTTAACCGAAAAACGTTCCTAAGAACGCAGGGTTAAAATAGAACGGCCAGAACCGGAAGGTTACAGCCGATAAACAGAATTTATACAAGGAGGAAAACGTAAAATGCCAAAAATTAAAACAAGCAGAGCAGCTGCAAAACGTTTCAAAAAGACAGGTGCAGGAAAACTGAAAAGAAATAAAGCTTACAAGAGCCATATCTTAACAAAGAAATCCACAAAGAGAAAGAGAAATCTGAGAAAAGCAATCATCACAGATGCTACAAATTTCAAGAACATGAAGAAGATTTTACCTTATTTATAAGAATAAGCGAAGGAGGAAATAAGACATGGCAAGAATTAAAGGCGGCATGAACGCTAGAAAGAAACATAACAGAGTACTGAAACTGGCAAAAGGTTACAGAGGTGCTCGTTCCAAACAGTATAGAGTTGCAAAACAGTCTGTAATGAGAGCACTGACAAGTGCTTATGCAGGAAGAAAACAGAAAAAACGTCAGTTCAGACAGCTGTGGATTGCTCGTATCAACGCAGCAGCAAGAATCAATGGTCTGTCTTACAGCAAATTCATGTATGGACTGAAACTGGCAGGTGTTGAAATGAACCGCAAGATCCTGGCAGACATGGCAGTTAATGATGCAGAAGGATTTGCAACACTGGCAGAGCTGGCAAAATCTAAACTGGCATAATACCGGGAAAGCAGCTGTTTGCATAGCAAATGTGAGAGTTAATAAGATGGAAGAGGAGCTTGAAAAAGCTTTTCTTCTATTTTTTTATTTATACCGGGCAGAAGTCTGAGACATGATTGTTCCGTGCGTTGCACTCCCACAATCCTTTCTACGCTCCGCTTCGGTCGGTGCTAAACATGTGCCACTGGCACATAGCACCCTGGCATCATGTAATGTATAGAAAAAAAGAACTCGCAGTCTGCTCTGCGAGTTCTTTTAAACAGAAAATAAAAAGTGCGGAAGGCGGGACTTGAACCCGCACGGTATTGCTACCACAGGCACCTGAAGCCTGCGCGTCTGCCAATTCCGCCACTTCCGCGTATTGTTTCTGTGAAGCTGACTCGCAACTCACAACGCATATACTACTACATGGATTGACGTTTGTCAACACTTTTTTGAAAAAAAATAAAAATATTATGAACCATTTATGATAATATCCTGATATACCACAAAGGAAAATGTCCCAATGTAGTATAATGCTTCCATAAACAGATGGAGGTAACGATTGTCAGAAAGGTAAAATTATCAATGGGCGAACAAAAGAAATATCAGGGGGATAATCGGGTTGCCAAAAGAAACAGAAAATTCTATAATAGTGGTGTCAAAATAAAAACCACGACATCAGGATCTGCCGGTACGGAAAGTGACGGCACTATCCGAAGTGAAAAAGACAGACGACAGGAGGGAGAATGAGAAATGATCGTGATTGTTTGCACAGAAGACAGAGGTGGCATGCTTTTTAACAACAGAAGGGTATCAAAAGACCGGACGGTGATCCAAAAGATCCTGGAGTTGTCAGAAGGAAAGAAGCTCTGGATACATCCGTTTTCTGAAAAACTTTTTGAGCAGGAACATCCGGAAAACTGTTGCGTGGATGAAAATTTTCTGGAAAAAGCAGGAGAAGGAGATATCTGTTTTGTTGAAAATCAGTCACTGAAGGGAACGGAGGGGCGGATTGAAAAACTGATCGTGTTTGGATGGAACCGGGCGTATCCGTTTGACCTTAAACTGGATCTGGATCTGAATCAGATGGAGAAAACGGCGGAAGAGGAATTTGCCGGATATTCTCACGAAAAGATCACACGGTTACAGTACAGGAAGAAAGACCGTGCATGAGAAAGAATTGTTCACGAAGAGGGCAGAGAGGTTCTTGGAGAAAGAGCGTGCATAAAGAGTAAGCGTTACAGAAGTAAAAAAGAAAGGCTTGAAAAAGATGAAAGACAACAGAAAGAAAAGAAAAAGATTTCTTCCCATTTGGTTTTTGCTGATTGCATTGCTGATCGGAGGCTGCGGATCGGAAACGGAGAGCCGGCAGACAGATGCCATAATGCAGCAGACGCTGACGGAAACAGCAGATACGCTGGAAGAAACACAGGAGCAAAGAGCAGTCGTTGCTTCGGATGAAACAGAAAGTGCCGCGAAAACGCAGGATGAGATAACGGACTATGCGACGGAAAAAAGTTCAGTGCTTACCATGGAGGAGATCCCGGCCTTTGCGGATGCACCGTATGTGGTGATCGATGATAATGAACCGGATTTTCAGGAAAGTGATTATTCGGAAACATCGTATGAATATTACAGTGATTTGGATGAACTGGGCAGATGCGGTGTGGCAGTTTCGAATATCGGAAAAGATCTGATGCCAACGAAAAAACGCGGTTCGATCGGAAAAGTAAAACCGAGCGGCTGGCATACAGTAAAATACGATTTTGTAGACGGCAAATATCTTTATAATCGTTGCCATTTGATCGGCTATCAGCTGACAGCGGAAAATGCCAACGAAAAGAATCTGATCACCGGTACGAGATACATGAATGTGGACGGGATGCTGCCGTTTGAAAATATGGTGGCTGATTACATCAAAGAAACAGGCAACCATGTTCTGTATCGCGTGACACCGATCTATACAGGAGACAACCTGGTGGCGGACGGCGTGGAGATGGAAGCGAGATCAGTAGAAGATGATGGCGACGGTATCTGTTATCATGTATTTGTGTACAACGAACAGCCGGGTGTTGCGATCGACCATGCGACAGGAGAAAGTCATCTGGCAGAAAATGCTGAAGTTTATGCAAGTCAGGCAGAGTCGGGTGATGAACGTGCAGAAGAAGTTCAGACGGAAGCACCGGCAGAACAGACACAGGTTCAGGAACAGGCTGCAGCGGCGAGCGAGTATATCCTTAATACCAATACCATGAAATTCCATCGTCCAAGCTGTTCCAGCGTGAATCAGATGAGTGACAGTAACAAATGGGTCTACGACGGAACCAGAGAAGAAGTACTGAATATGGGATACGAGCCGTGCAAACGGTGCAATCCATAAAAGTGTATCCGATGTGAGGTACCTTCCATTTTGCCAGATGCCCGGGGAACACAAAATCGTTGCAAAAATATGAAAAATAGAAAAAATTAAAAAAATTTCAAAAAAGGGGTTGACGAAAGGATGGTAAGGTGCTATACTCTCCAGTGTCAAGCAGTTGTGGCGGAATTGGCATACGCGCTAGACTAAGGATCTAGTCTGGGATAACTGGGTACGGGTTCAAGTCCCGTCAACTGCATAAGAGAGTTCGATAGAAATCGAACTCTCTTTTCTTTTTGACGAGAGAAATAATGTAAAGAGAAAGTGCATTCGTGATTCTGTCAGGTAAATATCAGAAAAAAGAAAACGGTCTTTTATATCAGATACCTGAATGGATATAGGATCAAACACAGTAAGTTGTCTGAATCGTAGGAAAAATACAAAAAATATAAAAAAATCAAAAAATACTGTTGACAACCACAGAAACCTGTGGTATAAATATAGCTGTGATGCGGAAGTGGCGGAATTGGCAGACGCGCAGGCTTCAGGTGCCTGTGGTAGCAATACCGTGCGGGTTCAAGTCCCGCCTTCCGCACTTTTTTTATCTTAGTCGGAGAAGACTCCCACTTCTATAAGTGGCGAGCAACAAATTTGT
>PVML01020025.1_pt1 | contig 29523 bp, 9 predicted proteins | sample 1853371 | NCBI WGS metagenome assembly PVML01 (sample SAMN08533508, study PRJNA380276) | Human gut metagenome, whole genome shotgun sequencing project. | isolation source: participant 1, chromium library | host: Homo sapiens | collected 2017 | reverse complement strand
TTTTATTAATTCCATAGTAAACCGCTTTTCTTAAATTCTTATTTTTACCTGATGCTTTTGTAAGATCAAAAGCAACATAATGTAAATCATCACTATTTAATTGATAAACATTATGATAACCTATCTTTTTAAGTGTTTTAAAATGACTTTTACTTACTTCTAAAACATCTAGATTATAAGCTTTCATTTGTTTTTCCATAACAACCGTATTAACATTTTTAATCAATACTTTTTGATAAGATAAATCATCATTTTTATCCTTTTGCTTTAATTGTAAATAATCTTGAAAACGGAATTGATCGACAACATAAGAACCACTACCAGCATCATTTTTTACATTAACAATTGGTAAAGTAAAAGCATACATGTTTTCACTTCGACAATTATTAAAATCAAACTCTAATGTTTGATTATCAATAACTTTAATTCCTTTAATATCCTTTGTTTTACCTAATTGATAATCTAACATACCAACAATATTTTCTGTATAAGACTTATTAAAATATTCACTATCGCTTTTATTTAAAGCCTTATAGCTTGCTTTTACTGCTTTACTATTTAACTTACTTCCATCACTAAAAGTCTTATCATTCAACTTAATTGTTGCTTTTTTACCACTTTTAGAAAACGTAATTTTAGAGGCTACTTGTTTATCTATCGTTAAATCATTATTAATTCTTACTAATGATTCATAAACTAACTTTGTAGCAAGCATAGAGCCTTTATCATATCCTAGATAGATTTTAGAATGTTCCAAAGGATCATACATACCTATAACAAGTCGTTCTTTTTGTTTTTCTGTTTTTTCTATCTTGCTTTTATCCCCTTTGACAACTAACTGATCCGAGTTGGAACTTCTAGGAATAAAAAGCAAAAGCAAACCTAAACAAATAATTCCTACTAAAATATATTTTTTATATTTCTTTACTATTTCCATAACAAACTCCTTTAAAGAAAAACCATGAAGATAACTTCATGGTTTATTCATTGTCTTTACGTTTTTTAAATACAATCAATACAATAATTCCACAAGAAATCAATCCAAGAAGAACATATCCCATAATAGAAACATTATCTCCTGTTTTAATTCTTTGTAATAATTGAATGATTGGATTACCAGTCATAACTGGTTTATCTGGATCATAGAATCCTGCGTTCATATCTTTAATATCAATTGCTTTAATTGCGTTGTATCCTTCATAATTAGAGCTTTGATTATTGATATTATCTTCGTCAAAACGACCAGCTACGATAAGATATCCATCTTTTTCATATTGAGTATAAATCAAACGTAAATCTTCATCTTTAAGCTTACTATCATCTTTACCATTATTCTTTAGATATTCAGTAATTTTCTTATCTTTAGGAAGTGCATCAAGTGATACTTGATATCCTGTTAAATAAGTTTGTTCATCTTTAGTAATTGTAGTTGCTAAATGACTGAAGTTATACTTACCATTTTCATCTGTTTCTACTTCACTATCTAATGAACTTTCTTCTATCCATTGATTGTCTTTATAATAGTAACCTTTTAATATCATCTTTTGATGACTTAGATAAGATTCATTTTTATCAATGATTCCGTTTCTATTAGCATCGATCCATAATGTACCTTCAATTGTACCTTGATTATAAGAAGTAAGACCACCATCTAAGTATTTAATATCCTTAGCAGTAATAATATCATAACCATTTACAATACTTTGTACATTATCTTTATCAGCTTTATCAACTAAAACCATATATTGATCTTTCCCTAATAATTCACCAGATTCACTTAATAAATCACTATCTTTTGTATCATCTTTACCAACATGATATTTCGTTATTGCATAACCACTAGGTAAAGTGTCTATCTTAACAAAGGCTTTATAGTAGTAAATAACATGTTCATCATTTTCAATTCCATTTGTAGGTAATTGATCGAATTTATATGAACCATCACTTGTTGTTTTACAAGTAAATTCTTTATCAGTTAAAACATATTCATTATCTTTTAGATAATATTGTTTTAAGCTAATTTCAATACCTTCAAATCCTTTATCATCTTTAGTAGATAATCCATCATAATCATCATCATTAAAGATCTTACCAGAAATAGAACCTGTTTGAATTCTTGTAATACCACCATTTAATTCCTTAACAGAATTACATCCTACAATATCATAACCATCTGTATAATATGGAACACTTGGATCATCTGCTTTTTCAGCTAAGATGATGAATGGTTCTTGACTATCTTTATAATGATTTTCTTTATTAGTAATCAATTCATAGTCTTTAGAAGAAAGCTTACTACTTTCATCTTTATCATTAACACGATATCTTGTGACACCATAACCTTCAGGAAGTGAATCTTCATCAAGAGTTACACGATATGCATAAAGAACTCTTTCGCCTTCTTCATTTGTACCATAAGTAGCTATATTACTAAATGTATACTTACCATTTTCATCAGTTTCAACTGAATCAATCATACCAGTTAAGAAGTATTCATCTCCAACTTTTTGATATTGACTCAAGATAACATTGATGCCTTGATATCCTTTATCATCTTTTCCTAATAATCCATTGTAATCTTTATCATCAAAGATTGTACCGCTAATTATTCCACTGTGATATTTCGTAATACCACCATCATAGTCCTTCTTATTTTTATTTTCAATTAAATCATATCCATCAAGATATTGAGCTAATTTATCATCATCTGATTTCTTAGCCAAGATAATATATGGATTACCGGATTTATCTTTTAAAGTATATTGTGAATCTTGTGGGTCAATATTGCTATCGCGAGCATCATCGTTACCTTTATGATATTTTGTTACAACATAATCACTAGGAAGGCCTTTGACTGAAACTGCATAAGCATAGATTACTTGTGTACGTTTAGTTGGATCATTTGGATCTGTAACATATCCATTTGTAGGTAAATCATCAAATGAGTAATCTCCTTTTGCATTTGTTGGAGTTGTTTGTTCTTTGAAGCTTTGATCTTCGTTATAAACAAATTTTCCATCACTATCTTTTGTAACAAGATAACGATTTAAATTAACTTCAACATTTTCTTTACCTTCATCATCTTTAGTATTTAAACCATCATAATCTTTATCATCAAAGATATTACCTAAAATCTTAGCGTTTTGATATGGTGTTGCACCTGCATTGACATCTTCATAGGCTTTACCTTTAACAATATCATATCCTAAAACATTGTTTTCATCTGGAGTATTATCATTAGCTTTATTTAATAAGATCAAGTATTTACCGCTATTATCTATTAATGTTCCATCATTAGACCAATCACTATCTTTCTTATCATTATCACCTTGATGATATTTTGTAATACCTAAACGAGTATTTTCATCTTCTAAGATAGTTTTATTATCGGCATCATTAGGATCAATAACAACTTGATAAGCATATAATTCTGAATCATTATTTGGAGAATCTTCCAAGTTATCAAATCTATATCTTCCTTTATCACTTGTCGTAACTATTGGTTCAGTATAAGTATCATCTTTTACATAATTAAGTTTTCCGTCAACTTTTGTTACAAGATAACGAACTAATTTAACCTTGATACCTTTTAATGATTTTTCATAAGTATTTTGAATACCATCATAGTTTTGATCAATCCATACTTGACCACTAATAGCACTAGTTTCAATACCTGTTAATCCAGCATCGTAATTATTTATATTTTGATGTTGTAATAAATCATAAGTATTGTCACCTACTGTTTTAAGCGTACCTTTATGTTTATCATCTGTATCTGATAATTTTTTAGCTGTAATAACATAATCATCTTTTTTCATTAATGCATAGTTACCACTTCGTTTAACCAAATCACTATCTTGATCAGAAGTTGTTTGATAGCTTAATGTTGGTTTTAATGTTTTATCAATTGATTTTTCATCTAATGTCACTTTATAACCCATTAAGTATGTATTACCATTACTGTCTTGTAATTCAGTTGGTAAATTTTTAAATGTGTAGTGATAATATCCATCGTCCGCTAATTTTAATTCAACATTATCTACAGTCCATTGAACTTTTGCACCACTAGCACTTGCATCATGCCATTTACCATCATCATAATAGTAACCTTTGATTTGAGCTTTAATTTTTTCAAGTAATTTTTCATTGTCAGTTAAATTATCTTTATCTGCAATCTTTTCATTAGTATCACGAATACCATCATAATTAGTATCTAACCAAACAATACCGTCAATCTTACCAGATTCATAATCTTTAAATCCAGCATCGAAGTTCTTAGTTTCAGCATTACCTAAATCGTAATGTATTCCACCACATTCAACCGAATTTCCAGCTTGTGTTGTATCACCTACTTCACTAGCAATAACAACGACATCATCTGTAAGATAATAAGAATTATTGTTTTTAGATATTTCATCTAAATCACTTTGTTTACCATTTGTTTCTTTATCTTTAAATGTTGGTGCATATTTCTTGAATAAGTCTTTATTCTTATCACGATCAATACGAACTTTATAGCCAGCCAAATAACTGTTATTTCCATCTTCATAATAAGTACTTACTGTAAATTTATAAGCACCTGCAGCATTTGTTTGAACATCTTTCGTATCAGGTAACTTATGCCATTTACTATCTTTGTAATAGTATTGTTCAAGAGTTACTGTTACATCTTTTAATGGATCTTCGTCAGGATTTTGAATACCATCGTAGTCTTTATCATCCCATACAAGTTCTCCAATGAATCCTCTTGCCGCATTAACAAATCCTAAATCAATAGTATGCTCATCAGAATAATTTTCCCAACCAGCAATCTTATCACCAACGATATAAGGAACATCAAATTGATTTGTGATAAGTTTACCACCTCGTAATAATAAATCGTTATATCCTGTATCCTTTGTAGGATCTTGTGAATAAATTGGTGCTGTTGCTTTTAATGGTGTCGCATTTTCGTTTGTTGCCTTGATAATATACGTCTTACCAGGAACTAATCTGAATTGATATTCACCAGCTTTTAAGTCACCACCATCTTTAACATTTGTTACATAGCTTGCTTTATTTCCATCAGCATCAGTAGCAGGTTCATCACTTATTGGTTTAGATGTTTTAGGATCAACTTCATAAGCCTCAACCTTAATCTTTCCTAAACGTTTTTCTGCTTTTGGATAATCCATTTGACCTTCAATAATATATTCACCATTTTCTTCCGTTTCATCTAACCAAGTTGTACCTTTATAAAGATTAGTACGTCCAACACCTAAGTTATAACCCATTGCTTTTTCGTCATAAGCTTGATGACCTTCATCTTCAACAACAGCATCTACTTGAATACTTTGAGCAGTTTGAGCAACAAGTGTTCCTTCTTTAACTGCATAAGCTTTTTGTTGTGCTGATGCTTGATTTTGTTTATCATAAACAGCTTTACCATCACGATAGATAACAACTGGAGTTGAAGCATTATCTGTATTCAATTCTTTTGTCGTAATTGAATAATCTTTATATTCATCAGGTAACGTATAACGTAAATTATATTTACCTGGTTTTAAGTTAGAGAATACAAAGTAACCTTTATTACCATAGTAATCTTTTTCAGTTGTAAATGTTGCAGGACCAGATGTTGAATAACGAGGACGTTCTTTATCAGTACCTTCATCAGCTAATAAATCTTTACCTGTTTCATCATCAACAAGGACATATCTTCCCTTGTCATCAATTCTAATAGCGTCTCCTTCTTTATTCGCTGGTCGACCATGTTCAGTTAATAATTCAACTTTAACACCATCAATACCTGGATCATCATTTGTTCCATCACCATCTAAATCATATTTTTCTGTACCCTTTACAAGAAGATCTCTTCCAATATCATAAGTATCTTTATAAGTACCTTCATTAACTTTTCCGTCATAATTGACATCTTGCCAAACATAACTTCCAATATAACCTCTTTCACTTGGTGCATCAATATAAACACCTGCAGATGTTTCTTCAGTGTTTTCATATTCGTTATTTGCTTTTGAATAAGATCTTGAAAGGTGTGTATTCCATCCAGTGAAATTTTTTACTGCTTGTGTAATTTGTGATGCTGTATCTTGAGTGTCATCTATTTTAACATTACCTACATATTTCTTAATATTTTGAGGTGCTTCCATTGTATAAGACATTTCTAAACGGCAACCTGGTTGAAGTGTATAATCTGCTTTCATTTGAAGCCAAATAGCACGAATACCTTTTACTAATTCATCCTTTTCATCTTCATCTACAGATTGAAGATATGTATTTAAGTCTGAAAGTTTAACAAAGTATTGTTGTTTATTAGCATCACTATTTTCAATTGAAAGAGCCTTTTGTTCATCATGTAGATCATTTTCAGATGGAAGAATAGGATTACCATCACTATCTTTATTTAAAACATATTTATTTCCTTGTTTGATAATTGGTCCAACCCATACATCATATTGACTGCTGTCAATTGGTGTATCTTCACCAGAAACATTTTTTACCACATTGATTGAATCTATATTCAACCAACCATTCCATTGAGAGTTTCTTGCCACATGTCCATCTGCTTTTGTAACATCATTACGATATGCATAATGGTCATCCTCATACGGTAAAACATCATAGATAACATTGTTTGTGTATTGATATACTTGTGCATCAGATAAACTTTGTGAAGAAACTTTAAATGTATAATCTCCCCCTTCATTAACTGCAGCAGGAACAGCTGTAACATTTGTTTCAAGTTCCGTATCTACTAATTTACTTTGTCCTAATACTTGTTTTGTTACAAATCCAATAGCTGTTGTCATCTTTGTAAGAGCTGTATCGTTATATCTGTTGTTTTCGTTAACATCTTGTGAATCATATTCATATGCTGAGGCATTACTACTACCTTGATGAGGCATATAAGTTGAGAACGCTCCATTTTTGAAAATATATCCTTTACATCTTAATAATTCTGCAGAAATTGCATTTGAGTTCATTCTTCTTACTGGAACCATAAGTTCAACTCTTAAAGTTTGTCCTGGTTTAAGTTGTCCAGTAAAGTAGAAGTTTAGAATTTTATTCTTTTCTTTTCTACTTGAAGCTAATGATTTTGATTTAACCAATGGTGTCTTGTCTGTTACTTCTATTGGTTTAATATCACCTGCACTTGGTGTCACAATTGATCCATCTTCTTCATTAACAATATACCATGTCCATAATGGTGTCTTACCATCAAGACTTTCATTAATTGTCTCGTAATCATCATTAATATAATTTGTATCACTAGCTTCACCATATGGCATATATTTCAATTGATTTGTATCCAAGTTTTCATTGTAAGGTAATGCAATTGTAATATTTGGATTTGTAGCATTATCATCAATCAAAATATCTGTATCATTTTTCTTTTTGTTCATCATTGAAACACGATATTTCAACATCATACTTGCTGTATCATCAATTGTAGATCCACCATAATCCCAACGATAGTGACTAACTCTACTTCCATCACCAGATGCAGATTCTTCACTAGTTGCTTTATAGTAAGCTTGGTCCATACCTATTTGTAATGTAGGTAATTCAGGATCAACATAGAATCCAGCACGACAACTTGTAGAAATAGCACTGTATTTGTAATCATCATAACGACCATAAGTTGTTGCAAAATAGTTAACATGTTTAGCAACACCATCTGAAATATCTTCTGGACCTGTAGTTACTGAAATATACGCACAATTATCTACAACGCCTTGATTATGCATAATATCTTCAGCAATATTTTGTCTTTTTGGATCGTTTTCATCAACACCTTTGTTATCCTTACCAGTTGTGTCTAATTTTAAACCTACTGGAACTGGATAATTAATAGCCGCATTGGATTCACTATAAGTATTTCCATCATCGTCTGTAAATCCTTCCATTTTTACAACCCAGTTTAATTGATAAATATATTTACCACCCATATATTGAGTTATTTCATCTTTTGTAAGAACTGTGTTATCTGATAAACCATAACCATTTTGATTACCAATAAGAACCCAATGATCAGGATTTTGACTTGGACTTATCACACCACTCATGCTCCAAGGATCATCTACCAAGTAAGCATATAAGTATACTTTTAAATGTTTTGCATAAATATCATCTGTTGTTTTATCACCAGTACTTGGTATTACCCAGTTACCTGTTCTAATTCCTTGAATGTCCGTATCCATTCTTGTATCACTTAAGGATGCCGGTCTTGAAGTTGCAGTATTTGTTCCATGATAAGGAATTGAAACACTTGTAACGAATTGATTTAACTTAGCACGATTATTAACTGCTTCAGTTAATCGCATTTCCATTACGTCTGCTGATCTTACATGTGCATCATCAATAACAGCTATTTCTGCATCTAAGTCATTAACTTGTGTACGTAATTTGCCTGTATCAATTCTTGTTGTTGCATCAGGTTTTAAGACACTAATTGAAGCACTCGAATTATAAGCAAAATCTTCATTAAGATCACCATCTTGATCATAATCATTTCCTTTTGTTACTGTTCCATCTTCTTCGGTCTTATCATCTGAATCTGATACTTCCTTATCTAACCAAGTCATATTTAATTGCTTAGTAAATGATTTTTCATAATCACGACTTGCATTTTTATTAAATTTATAACCGTCGTAAATAATTGTTTCATCACCAGAAATTTTATCTCTTTCATTATCATCGTAAATATTTCCAGTATTTGTCACAATGTATTCACCGTCTGTAGTATGCAATGTAGTATAGGCTTCACTATAATAACCAGTCCATACATCTACACCATTTTTATCACTTGGATCTATGCCGTTTTCTTCTTTGTTATCAACACGTGTACGAATCTTTAATGTTAATGTATCACCTGATGAAAGATAACCAGCAGGTTTTTCACCATTAACGAATGTAGAATAATCATCATCACTAAATCCATCTGTTTTTGGTGTTGTTACTTCATACGTTACAATTTGACCTGTATGATTTTTAGTTGGACTTGTAGGTGTGTATTGTTTATTAATAATACGAATTCCAAATCCACTATCTTTTAATTTACTAGGTGTAACAGATGTTTTATTTCCATCTGCATGTTCAATTTCAATAACAAAATCATCATCTCTAAATTGATCCCAATGATCACTTGCTGTATTAAAATCTGGCAAGTCAGTTACTGAAACAGCTTTAGGTAAATGGAAACTAAATACAAAGCGTGAATGAGCAACACTTCCTCGATGTGTATAATCTGTTGAATCTGCATTATTAGAAAGTTTTGCTGAATACCATACATCATCACCATAATCAAATATCTTATCTGTATACTCAACTGAACCAGCTTGAACTTCATTTCCTTGATTATCTTCACATGGCGTGTTCTTTCCTTCTTCTTCAGATGATGAAGATACATAGTTTTTCAATGTTAAGTTAGGTTGACGAGTTCTTATCTTAGTTGTATTAACAAATGCAATATCACCTAAGGCTTCTGAACCTTTGTAATCACTATGTTCACTCTTACCGTTTCTATTGAAATCTCTAAGATCATTATCTAAGATCAAATTATGTCGGATAATCGTTTCTAAACCATTTATTGTTTGTTTTGTGTAATCTTCTATGTTGAATACAAATGGATAAGTATCATCATTTTCTTCAACACGTTTCATACCTTGTCCAACAACATAATGTGTTTCACCTGTTACCTTATCTTCAATCGTACTATCTGGTAAATTTCCGTATCTTACCCAATAACTAACATTTTGAATTGCATCTAAACGTGTATCAACTATGGCATAAGAATTGTTATCTCGTCGATAGCGATTATAAGCTTTAGAAGCAACAGTATAAGGATTACCCGCTATATCTTCATCAATCAATGCTTTAAATCCATCAATTTCACTTGATATATATGTGTAATTACTTTCATAAGTTTCTTGTAAATCTTTGTTATCACCATTAAAAGTATCTACTTTAGGCGAAGCATAAACAAATGTATCAAAAGTGAATGTTCTTCCATCACCAGAGTTGATCTTTGTATCAGCACCATCTTTTGGATAGAACCTTACAACATATCTACCTTCGGTAAGAACCTTACCATTTTTATCTTTGACATCATTACCATCTTCATCTTTTTTAGCAATTTGTTCATACGTGACTTTTACATCATATGTTTCTTTTTCCGCATCACCATTAGTAAGTACGGAGCCATCAGCATCTAATAAATTCCAATTAAGAACACGATCTTTATTTTCACTATTTTTAATTGAATAAATATCAGATTTTCCATTTTTTACTCCAACTGGAGCAATTCCATAAGGAAGAATATTTGTAATGACAGGTAATGTATATGTTCCACGTCCGCCACCATCAGTTGCATAACTATGAACAGATTTAGAACCATCTGTATACGATCCAGATTGATACCATTGACAGTTTGTTCCTAAAATATCCCAATAGTATTTGTTTTCTACATGGATATTTAATTTAGATGTCGTACCTTCCGTATCTAAATAGTAATCCGATAATGTATTACCCGTTTGATCATCACCAACGGTTGTCCATTGCCTTAACAATGGTTTCCTCATAACAGCTCTTGTACCTGTTTGACTATAACGATCTATGCTATCAGCCTTTCCATAATTTGCATTATTATTTGTTGCCATAGCTTTATAAACACCGTCTTCTTCAGAAATTGTTACTTCTTTATTTTGAATGTTATAACCATCTACATATGGAGTATTTGGTGAACCATTATAGTAATAGAATGTACCATTTCTATAGTAATAGTCAGCACCATTACCATCGCCTCTAAACCACATATAGTCCATACCGTATCGTTGATTATTTTGCATATTTTCTTTTGTCGTACCTTCAAAATGATCAATATCAAGAATTTGATAATAATAGTAATCTTCATAATTATTATCAGGTACATATGGTTTTGTTTGTAATCTATCAAACCATTCTTCATTTTCATTTGTACGAACTACTTTTGAAGGGAAGTAAACATTTAATTTATATCCACTTTCGCTTCCTCTGTTAAACCATTTATTCAATGAAGTATCAACTGTAATTTTTAATACCCATGGTGCTGTATCATCACCAATTTGATAATCATTATCTGTTGCTGTATTTTGTGCATCTTGCCAAGTAGTTGGTGCTTGATAATGATATGTTCCATTTGTTTCTGGTTTTTGAAGTACTTCTACTTTTAAAGCACCGCTTTCTAACAATCTATATGTTTCATTAACTTCATATTGTCCAGCAGAAATGCCATCCACAGATTGTAAAACTTCCGCTTTAAATTTATTTATGTCAAGGTTACCTTCAGCATCAAATATTAATGGTTCAATACCTCTAGGCATTGTATAAGTAAATTCAACACCATGACTTAAATTCCAATCACCATAGTTAAGTGCTTGTAATTTAGTTGTAAACTCTTCGTTATATTCTAATCCAACTTCATAATTATCATCAACAAATGAATGAACTTGATTGTAACTTGGTCCAGTCCATCTTCCATCAGAAATATTATAATTTGGGTTAGATGCATCGTTTGTTAAGCCATCACCTGTTGTTGCTTTATACGTACGATGTTCTTTTGTAGGATCATTATCTGTTAACGATCCATCATCATTCAATGTTGCATCCATAAATTCACTTGAAGAAACAAGCCATGCTTTTTGAAGATGTAAACGATTTTCACCCCAAACAATAGGTGTTTTACTACCCCAGTTATTTCCTACAGTACTTACACTATCTTTATTGTAAGTATCATTAACTTCTGTTCTTTTCTTAACAACTTGATCATACCAATCTCGATTAATTTTATTTGAAATTAAGCTTGTCTTTTTATAATCAGGTAAAGCCTCTTCACTTAAATCACTTGTATCTTGAATTGGCGTATACTCTGTTTTTTGCGCATTTTTCAAAGAAGAAATATCATAATCGGCTAATACTTTATTTCCTCCTCCAAATCGCGTATTGTTATCGTCTGTATATGTTCCATCACCTGGAATATATACAATACTTTGTTGTAAGAATTCCCAATTATCAATATTGTCATGTTTTACACCTGCATCATCTGTATAGTTGTTAGTCGTAGCACTAACCCCTACATCGTGTAATAAATAATCCATATCCATTTGACGATCACTATTTTGAATTGCACGATAATGAGTTCCATCATCTGTATAGTTTGAACTAAATGGATAAGATCTTCCGTGTCCATCATAGCCACCATAATTTTCAGTGTATTGATAATATTCACCAACTCTTGGGAAATATGCTGGATGTTGATCATTTGTTGTTGTTGTTACATCTTTATCTTCATCAACATAAACCATTGGTAAATTATCTTGTGCAACTTTTAATTGATAATAAACAGTTAATGTATCACCAATTTCCATTGTGATTGGATCATTGTTTTCATCAACAATTTGATATGTTTTTAAAGTATAATCTGTATCTAATGTATAAGTATCATCTGTACTTAAATCATCAAATGCTTTTAAACCTGGATAGTATCCAACTGATGAAGCCGATGTTTTCAAACCAGATTTCTTATAAATCATGTTTCCACCGTAATCTTTTTGTGTCACATTTTTAACATCTTTAGAAACAATTGTATAATTTCCAGTTTTTTCATTTCCATTAACATCTGTCCACTTAAATCCAAGTGTTCCTTTTTCAACACTTACATATTTGTTAGGAAGCTTATCATAAATAATAGGTGCAATAAGACGACCTTGTCTAGCAGTTTGAGTATTATTTGATACCATTTTACGGTTAACTAATGAAATCTTTTGCCAGTATTTCTCATTTGGACGATAACCTATTTTTTGTGAATCGTTTTCATCATAAGCTTTTTCAGCAGATGCTTTATCATCAAAAACTTGTGGATGTAAGATTACTTGAGGTGATTCACGATACACAGTTTTTGTTGTTGTAGCATCTTCACTTAAAGTAACATCACGTTTTACAGTAGTTGTTTCTACTTTACCATCAGATCTTGTAACTTCTTTATTTTCACTATGATCTTTTTTATGAGAAATTGTTGCTGTATCTAAAGCGATATACTTATCATCGCGTTTTTTTGTTTTGTCTGTTCTTATATCTTCATAGCGAGCTTCACCATCTAAGGTAACAGGATCAAATGTTATTTCTTTTTTATAAACACTATTTTCTTGTGGATATCCTGCGGGAACATTGAAATATGTCCAACGAATACCTTTAATAGCATGAATTGTAGCGTCACTTTCGTTGTAAGTTGCTTTAACCCAATTTGCACTAGAAGAATTTGGATCATCTGTTGTGTATTCAACTAAAATGTCTTTGTAATTAGAACCAACTTGTGTAACAAAAGCATCAGGATAATAAATATCTCCACCTTCACTTTGTATATTAGTTGCCCTTGGAATACTATTAAGAACAAATCCTTGATATGTTTGATTATTTAAATATTCTAAGAAATTAACTGTAACCGTTTGTTCATCAATAAAATGCATTGTATCATTTTTGATATTATCTACTGTCAAGTTAGCACGTTGACTATCAAACATATATTCATTATTTTCAAAAGTATAAGTAATATCTAACGATGTATTATCATAGAATTCAATTTGACTTGCCATACGTGCAAGATAATTTCCGTTATCTCGATATCTATAATACTTTATTGTTCCTTCGATAGAATTTGTCGAAGTATAGTATGGATAAGCATCTCTATTGTCTGTAGTACCTGTAACATAATTTGTAGGGCTATAACCATCTATTGCATATTGTCTATATTGATGTTTTGTATCAGCCCAAGCATATGCATTAGACTTAACAACTTGTCCTTCATATGTTGTCTTTTTAGAATCGTTAATTTCATCTGTCAATTGTGTAATAATACGAATTTTAACAGTTTGTCCTGCAGCAATTTGTGTTCCTTCATCACCGACATCAAATGTAATTTTTCGATAATAGCTATCACTATTATCATCTTTTACAGAATAGTCTTGTCCTTCTTGAACATCATTTACTGTAGTATCTCCATCTAATGTTGCAGTAATATTTTTAGCAGTAATTACTTTATCTGTTGTACCATTTTTAATACCACCAGCATCAACTAATTCCCAACCAACAATTTGTTGTCCTACATCCACCTCAAATTGCAAGTGATTACGTTCCAATGGTATTTCAGCATTTTCATGGTTACCTGAAGATAAAATATATTCGACATAATCATATGGCATTAAATGATCCTTATCAACTTCAAGTGGATTAGTACAGTCATTTTCATTATTACTATCATTATCATGTGCAAATACATTCGTTGTACTTCCAGCTATCGTACGTTCTTTTGTAAGAGATGGAGTTAAAATAGCAACCGCATTTCTTAAATGATAATAGTCTTGATTTTTTTCATTTACATAATGGAAAGTATCTGCATTGTTATCAATAGACTTAAATGTTACTTTTTCCTTATTGTAAACATCTCTTGATTCATTAGTACCTGGTGAGAAATTATTTCCAGTTGTCTTACCAAATGTAGGTACCGATTCATCTGTCCAAACGTCTTTTTCAAAATCTTCTACAGTACGATCAACATATGTTCCATCATAGAAATATGCATAACCATCGTTATTCTTTGATGGTGTTAAATATTGTCCGTTAGTCATAACTGTTTCATCTTTGTTGAAATCAGCATGAGTAGCAGTAAATGTTAATTTAAAGTTATTAACAATAACTTGTGCTAATCCATCTGTTGTCTTATGAACAAGATAACCTTCATTACTTCTAGCAAAGTCTTCAATATTAAGAACATAACATTTTTGTCCATTAACTTTTTTAGTAGTTTTTAATTCAATCTTATTATTTGTTAAACCAATCATATCTGTTACTAACGCTGAACCATCATCTGTCGGTTTAAATGTAACAAGATTTCCATTTATATTAATTTGTAATTGTGATACTTTGAACCATTGTCCATTATCTGTACCACTAGTACCAGCTGAACCACCATTATCTATCCATTGAACAGGGAGATAAATATTTCTCATACGATAATTTGTATTCATCGTATCTTCAGTTACCATTTCTTTGATTCTTGCTGGGCGTGTACGATCTGTAGGATTATCAACCGTTTGGTTAAATGCTTTAACTCCAAATTGAACATTTGTTGGTGTTCTATTTTGAGTTACCGTATGCTTTTTACCATTCAACATCTCATACGTATCACCATCTGATGTAAGATAATCTGTAACATTACGTTCACCATCACCAGTAACATCACCCTTGCTATCTATAGAGGTTCTTCCTAAAGAATCAATTTGATATCCAGCTTTAAATGGAATACGATATCCCATAATATATGCAGAATCATTTATACTATTTTGCTTATTATATTCACTACTCATTATATTTGTATAGGCATTAGCTTCATAGTCATGGTATGTTCTTGTTGTTACTGTATTTGTTGCTTGACTAATTCTTGAAGAATTGTAAACCATATACGGTTTGACATTAACAATAATATCATTTGCATTTGAAAAACTATCAATACCATCCACCTTATTACCATCATCATCAGTATAATTGTAATATTTATTTTTTATTTCTGAATTGTATTCACCGTTTCCCTGTATATCATACATCTTAGCTTTAAACGATAAGACATATTGATTCTTTTCTAAATAAAGCACACCATCTTTTAGTTTTAATTCTTTATCTTCTGCATCACTATCTGACAATTTATCATTATCGTTATTAAATCTAATTACATAATAGTCACCTGATTTCTTTAAATCAGATTTCTTCAATTTATAGGTTATTTTACTATTATTTTGATCTGCTTGTGTTGTACCTGTTCCTAAAGTAAGTTCAATCGCTGTATCATCATCTTTAAAATAATTTGCAATTTGCTTATGGAATTGTAATGCAGTTGTAAGTGTACCATCATAATCATATACCGGATCTGGTACTATTAATCCCAAGTCATCAACAATATCCACATGATCAGCATATCCTACTTTTCCGTTCCAATCGTCAGGATCTTGGTTTTCCCAGCTACCGCTATTTGGATTACCTGCCTCATAATTATAATTACCGTAAGTATAGTAAACATCACGTCTTGTTTTTCTAAAGAAGTTTATATAATATTGATTATCATCAGCTATTTTTGCTTCAATATTATAATCTCTTGTTGCGTCTGTCGTTGCACCCTTAGTGATACGATCAAAATCTCTTACAACAATAACATCACTTTGACTAAACAAATGATTAGCTTTGTATAGAGCTTCTGTCCAAGATCCATAATAAGTGTGGTGTTGATAATAATTTCGATAAGACCAGTTAGCACCTGAAGGATTTGAACTTGTTCCTTGCGTACTTCTTTCTATACTTGATGTATTACCACCATTATCTTTACCACCAATAGTAACTGTTGAAGAAACAGATGCAGCTGAAACACCCGTTTTATAGAAACGACCTGCAAATTCAAACATATACTTTGTATCTTCATTTGCTTCATCCCACCATGTACCATAATCTGGAACATTGGCTACTGTCTTCCCATTTTCTTCCTTTGTAGCCTTTTGATTGATTTTTAATTCAATTGTTGCACTTACAATTGGATTGTTTGCCTCGTATGATGATGTAGGTTTTTTATAATAGTCTTCTTCATCATCACTAATCATATTACTGTTTGCAAATTCATTCCCTTTTTGCAACAAGTTGATTCTACCGTAGTTGCCTGTTGTTGCATTAAAACGATCTTCTACATCTGACTTAGTAAGCGTATATCGTTTGCCATCTCGTCTTGTTACTACAATTTGTTTAATGTAATTTTTTACTCTCTTGTCTATTTTTAAATAATAAGCATCAAATCGATCGTAAGGCAATGTAACATCCAATTTAACATTAGCTGCTGTATTAAACGAAGTTGTTTTGATATAACTTGTATTTCTATGATCTTGATTTGTCATACCATTATCAGTTGGTAAATTTGTTCCAGCATTAAGATATTGTCTAAAGTCCACAGAATAAGATCCTAGTCCTTTATATCCAATTTCTAATTCTGAGTTATCTAAGCCTGCTGGATATTGAGTTCTAATATGTTCTCTAGGAGTTGATACTCTAGTGAAACGTTGAGCTGAATCATTATCGTTGTACCCTGCAACAATTGTTGTATCATAATAAAGTTTTGATTGATAAGCATTTGCTGTATCAGTTGAAGTAATTCGATAATTCTTATTAGCATCTTCTTCCATACTATCTAAATAGTGTGTCGCTGTTGTAGTAAGAATATTTTTTTGATCAATGTCTGCATCACTCCATCCATTGATTTCAATATACGGTTCAATTTCTTTATCTTTATTAATAACAAAATTCTTACCATAAAGAGTAATAGACTCTATTTGACTTCCACTTGTAATATCTTCAATTGGTAAAGTAAATTTACCATCTTTTACCGTATATTTTTTATCACCACAAATTAATTGATGATTATCAGTATCATATGTCATTTTTGTTTCTTGTTTTACAAGTGTTGATAATGCCGTTTTATAAGTAAACACAATCGAATCAAAAGTATTTTTACCTTTAAAGCTTTGATATTGTTGCAATAAATCTTCATAAACAACAACAGAAGTTGTATGGAAACCGCCTTTATCTTTATCATATGAAGGAAGTGCAATTTCTGTTTTTACATCATCTAAAACAGAAATTCCTTTATTCCATGAAGCCACACGATATGTGAAATCTCTACTGTATGGAATACCTAATGTTTTTTCATTTCCATCCATATTCGATGATTTTCCTACAATTTCACTTGTAACATTTTTTTGATAAACATCATTATCAATAGTTAATTGGCCTGCATCCACGCTAAATGCTGCACTATTTTCTCTTGCATCTTCATCATTATAAAGAGGCCCTATTGGTTTAAATAATAAACTAGCTTCCAATCTGTTATTTTTATTGTATTTACTATAACTATCTGTATTACCATAAATTTCAGCAACTACACGATCATCGTTTTTAACAAGTTTATTAAATGTACTAGCAACAACTTTAATGACTTTTACCCTTTGCATTCCGCTAGGGAACTTATCTTGATCAATTACGATGTCTCCATTACTATTAATGTATTTTGTCAAGTCGCTCGCTTTAATAGTCCATTTCGCAGTATCCTTGTCAGGATCTTGATCGTAATCAAAAAATTCTATTTTATCAATTTCCATAGCCTTATCATAGCCACTTTTAATAACGAATTTTTCTGTATCAAATCCCTTTAATTTTGGACTTGTTGGGTCTTTACTAACATCTCCTACACTTAATAAATCAAATACTAAGTTAACATTTTGGGCACTTGATTCTGAATCATTACCAATTTTAAATTGATAGTAAGTAGGATTTGTTGGATCTATCTTGCTGCTTTTATTAGGAACATTTAACGGATTACTTGCACTTGTTGATTTATCTGCTTTATAATTAGCGCTTGCTTCAATTGTTGGTTCAATACGTTTTATAACTAAAATCGCAGTACCAGTTACAACATCTTCTTTTACACCAGAAAGTCCTTTATAAGAATTATAGTCTGTAGTAAAAGTACCATCAAAACGATATTCACCCGTTGAATTAGGTATTCCGTTAATTTCAACAAATGCTTTATCTAACGCATTTGTTACATTACCATTGAATTCTTTGAAATTAATTTTAACATTTTTTAAGTTTGGAATTTTGCGTTTCCAGCAACCACTCGTAATGAGCATAGAACCATCTGATTTGCTATACCCTGCTAAATCAGAGAATTTCACATTATAAACCGAACCATTCATATCTATAAAATCAATAGAATCAATTTTACTGTTTGAAATCAATTCAGAACTTAAACGAATACTTGATGCTTGTAAACCAACATAAACACCACTTCCACTACTTTTTTCTCTAAGTAAATTTGAAACTGTAAATGATGATGGTATCATTGCTGATTCACTGGCATTTCCTAAACTAAATCTAATTGCTGCATTCGGATCAGCTAGTGAAACTTGTTGACATTCTTCGTTTCTATCATTTGTATTGGTATTAATGAGATCCTTTGTACTATCAGTAGGATCATGAACGATACCATATCCTTTTGCTTGTGGAGTTGCACGTTGACTTCTAGCAACTGCTGTTGCTTCCGTACTAATATGCTTATCTGTTCTTATATAATGAGGACCTTCTTCACTGCCATCGCTACCAACGCTAGTATACGGAGTCCAATTCCATTGTTGGAAATATGTATTTAAGTTGTTTTTATAATCAATTAAATATTTACCATAACCAGTAACAACAATGCGTCCCTTAAGTGATTCTTTTACTGCTATTCTTTCTTTAAATTCAAATTTTACGTCTCTTGTAAATTCAGTACCTTTGTTATTATCTAAGTATGTTTCTAAAACATCATCTAGGTCTCCTAATTTCCATGTATTACCGTCTATTGTTGATGATACACCCAAGTCTTTTAATGACTTCCAGTCCTCATTACCATCTTTATCTTTAAACTTAAGAGAAATAAAATGTAGGATCACCATTTTTAAACCAATTTTCTAATACTTCACCACTATCCATTTCAATAGCCAAAGAAGTCAAATTAAATTCTTCAGGCAAAGTATCTACAGTATAAGAATTAAATACTGGTGTATTACTTATATTTGTAAAGTTATCTATATAGTACGAAAAATCTTTTCCAAGTGGTACATTTTTTTCTGTCAAATGATTATTAGCGGCATCTATTAAGTATTTTTGATGAGTAAAATCTGTATTTTGTTTTTCAAAGTTAAAATTCTTTTTATCATCTTTTGACCATGCTAATTCTCTTCCACCAAAGTAAATTGTTTGCGTAAGTTTAATTTCCGGTTGATAATTACTTTCAAAGTTGTTTACATAAGGAATTGCCACATAGAACTTACGAGATTGATCTTTCTTTAATGTTCCTTCATTGTTATCATTGCTTCCTACAACAACACCTAACTGACCTGGTTGAGAATATTTATATCTGTATTGTGAATCATGTTGACTTGCATATTTATCTATATCAAAATTGCTTAAATCACTTTCATTTGTAACATCCCAAATAAGAGCACCGCCTTCTTGGTATTTACCACCATATTCACCTTCACGAGCATCTGTGCCAGTATCCTCATTTTTATCATAGCCACCCGTGCTTTTATTATATTTCCATGCCATTAAGTCTTGTTCTAGAACCCCATTACGATTTCCGTTAATATTACTACTTGGTACAGTTAACATAAAACTAAAATAATCTATCGCACTATCAGCATCTTTTGATATATTTTTAATGTCTACTTCGTAAATTTCATAATTATACTTATCCCAAAGAACAGGCATAGAAACAGGTTTTACTGAAGTTTCCCATTCCAAGTTTGAGTTAACAATATTAATTAATCTGACGTCACTTGAATCTTCTCCGTTTTTAACTGGACCACCAACATTATTTGAATATCCATCAGATAGCTTTCCATTTGGGTCTTTAAATTGAGTATAGCTTGCACCTAAAGCAACCGGTGCTGAGGTATTTTCCGGAATCTTCGCACCATCTTTTGTAAAGAATTGGAAAGTAACCGCAAAAGTCACTGCTGACGCATCAATATCTTTTGTAGAAGTTATTTCTAAAGATGATCTTCGGAATTCTCCTTTTCCAGTATCTGCATTATAATCAGAGCCCCAGCCATATTCAGGATTGTTTGTTGGTCTAGTTGCATACCAAATTACTGGTGCACTTGAAAGTTTAGCTTCTATTCCTCCTATGAATTCTACACTAGGATCTTCATCTTTAACTTCTTGTGGTTTTGTCGTACTCACTACAATACCATCTTTATAATAGAACCATGGTAACTCTATTTTTAATTTTGGTGACACAGCAGCTCCTTCGTTTTGGTTCCAATTAGGTCTAAGCCTAACATCTATTGTCATTGGGTTTCCCATAGACATTAAATAGTTATTTGTTCCTGCAGGTCTTAAGTCTGTTCCTGTTTGTAAGAAAGAAGATGATATTGCTTTTGATCCACTCTCTGCGAATACATCTTGTAACCAATTTACGGGTAGATACTGTACTAACATTGCAAGTGTTATAACAACACTTATCATTTTCTTCATTATGTTTTTCATTTTATGTTTTACAGTATTCATACCCAAATTCCTCCTGTTATTATTTCATCTATTATTAAGTACTATTACTATTAACCATAGCACTATCCATGTATATACAATATCTCATTAATATTATATCACTTTTAACACAAAATTTGACATATTTTTTCTAAATTTAAAAGGGATTTTACAATTTTTTTACAAAAATAAATTTAATTCATACTAAAATGATACATTATTTCACATAATTTGTTTTTGTATACAAAAAAATGTCCTATTAGGACATCTGTTTGAGGATATGTGAGAGAGTTGGATTTTTCTCTTTTTGGATAAGAGAATGGAGTTTATTAGAGGAGTTTGGTTGTTTTTTTGAGATAATTTTTTCTATAATTTCTTTAGAGAGAGGTTGATATTCTATAACCTGATCTACTTTAGAGAGTAATGGATGTCTTGGATGAATTGTTTTGTTTTTTTTGAATCCTAGACGATGTGTGATGTTTGTTTGAGAAAGGATGATAATTACGTTTTCAAAACTTATTTTTCTTTTTTTAGAATCTTCGTAATATCCTTCTTCTAGTATTTGTGAAATAAGATGAATGATTTCTTCATTTGCTTGATCAATGTTTTTTAAATATAAAACTGTATGGGGAGTACTTTGTAAGGTTGATAAAAGAATACTTGGTTCTTGATTGTTCCCTATGAGTTTGTAATAAGCATGAATGTCTTTATATTGATTCATATCCAGTTTTAGGTAATGATAGTTTAATTCTCTAGCAAGAATCTTTGCGGTTGTGGTTTTTCCCGTGCTTTCTTGTCCATAGAGAAAGAAAGAGTGAGGAAGTTTTTTGGTTTCTAATGTTTGTACTAATTGATGAATGGCTTTTTCTTGCCCAAAAATATTTTTATTAAGTTGTTTTTCAAGTGTTTTTTTATTGATTTGTTGGTGAATTGTAATGTTTAGATATTTTTCTATGGTTTCTATGATGCGTATTTTTGTAAGTTCTTGTTCATGATAGAATTTAGCTTTGACACATGATAGATCTAATATATCAATGGCTTTATCGGGATAGGTTCTGTTTTTGATATGTTGATCGACAAGGTTGATGAGTTCTTTAAGTATTGTATCGGATATTTTTATGTGATGAAAGTTTTCGTAGTAACATTTGATTCCTTTGAGGATTTCAAAGGTTTCTTCTTTGGTGTTTTCTTTTAGAGTTACTAGAGAGAATCTTCGATTCATCGCATGGTCTTTTTCAAAGTGTTTGTAGTATTCATCAATCGTTGTTGCGCCAATAACTGTCATATCTTTTCTAGCAAGATAGGGTTTTAAGATATTTGAGGCATCAATGGCTCCTTCGGCGCCTCCTGCCCCTATGACATTATGAATTTCATCAATGAATATAATAACGTTGTCTAAGTTTTTTACTTTATCAATGATCTTTTTGAATTTTTCTTCAAATTCTCCTCGGTATTTTGTTCCAGCAACAAGAGAGGATAGAGAGAGTTCATAGATGATTTTATTTTTAAGTGAGTCTACTACTTGATGGTGATTTATCATCATGGCAAGTTTTTCAACAATTGCGGATTTTCCAACACCAGCTTCACCAATGATAAGTACGTTGTTTTTTTCTTTTTTGGAGAGGATGGTACAGATTTGTTCGATTTCGTTTTCTCTTCCTATGATTTTATATTTTTTGTTTTTTACTTTTTTATTGATGTTTACAAGTGTTGATATTTGATCTAAAGGTGTTTCAAAAGCTGATTTTTCTTGTAAGAGATAAATGAGTTCTTCGACATCAACATGGTATTTTTGTAGTATTTCATAAGCCACAGATTCTTTTTCTTTAAGAAGTGAGATGGTAAGTAGATTAAGGGTTACTTGATCTTGGTTTTTCTTTTGAGCTTCTTCCATACTTCTTTCTAAGATTTTTTTGACACTCTGGCTATATTCCATATAAAAAGGTTGATCTTCGCTTGTTCCAAACAACCTTTTTATATCTTCTTCTACAACTTCTTCATTCACTTTATATTTTTTTAAGAGTCTTTTTAGTTGATTGTCATGCATTTTTAATAAGGAGAGTAGTAAATGTTCACTGCCAACGTTTTGATGTCCAAAATCAAAAGAAATGCTTTCTGCCACAACAATTGCTTTTTGTGCTTGTTCATCAAATTCTTTCAACAATAATGACACCTTCTTTCTTTATATAGTATGTATTATTTTCTTAATTATTAGTCATCCTTAAGAAAACATACTTGCTAACCATGATTTTTTATGAATTTCTTTACTTGATGTACAATAAGATACTTGAAGTTTTCCTTCGAGTGTTTTTCCTTTTCCTTCACCTAGGACAATGGTATAGAGACCATTGTAATACTTCGCATTAAATGCTTTTTGATGATCGGCTAATACTTGATGAACATCATCAACACCTTTGACCCATTTTTTATAGTTTTGTATGAGTTTGTCTTTGACTTCATACATTTCTTCGATATCTTCTTGGTTATAAGAGGAGGCAATGATTTTATATTTAGGTGTTTCGTTAACAGCTGTGACTGTTGTTAGGTTCATAAGAATTAGAAGAAAAATAATTAATTTTTTCATAAATTTCACCTCAAGTTCATTATGTTCATTTATAATGAAATTAAACACAAGGAGTGAATTTTTTATGAGTCGTATTATGCAAAAGGAAATTAAAAGTGAAATGAATGATTTTTTCTTTGCTAAGGATCATTTGGATTTTTATCATGAGTATGTAAATGTTGAACAAATGTATTTGGCAGGAATTAAGGAGGTAAGAACAAAATTAGAGATTTTAGATGATGAGTTTCATCATCGCTTCGATCATAATCCTATCCATCATATGGAATGGCGTTTGAAATCACCACATAGCGTTGTTGAGAAAATGAAAAGAAGAAATCTTCCCGTAGATGTTTCTTCGATTAAAGGAAATATTGAAGATATTGCGGGTATTCGGGTGATTTGTCATTATATCAAAGATATTTATCGTATATCAGACCTTCTTTTAAGACAGGATGATATTCATTTATTAAAGGTAAAGGATTATATAAAGAATCCTAAAGAAAATGGGTATCGTAGTTTACATCTTGTTGTTGAAGTCCCTGTTTATCTTGCTAATGAGAAAGTCATGGTTCCTGTAGAAATACAAATCCGTACCATTGCTATGGATTTTTGGGCGACACTCGAACATCATTTGAGATATAAAAATAACAAGGAAATCTCTGATGATATTCGTAATCGTTTATACGAATGTGCTAAAAATATTACTGATATTGATTATGAAATGGAAGATATACATAATGAAGTCTTTGGACATCATAAAATATAAAGAGTATTTATAGAAAACAAAAACAAAGTTCGCGGGTTTGTCAAGAAAAGTGTGTAAGTAATTTAAACATTACTAAAAAATAGGTTATTCAAGTTTGTGATTATTTCTTGTAGTGTCACTAAAAGAACTTGTATTTAATAAGCAGCAGTGTTAAAACTTATCTTTAATACTGCTGCTTTTTGAGTATATAAAAGGTTATGCAATATATGAACAATTGCATCCTTCTTGGTTAAGATTGGCTACTTAAATATTGATTGATTCTAGTTGTAAAATGATCATCTATCATCAATTGATTTAATACCATTGACCAATTCCTAATATGACCATTTTCCCATTTGTTTTCTAATTCTTTGATTCTTAGATATAAAAGTTTAAACAATGCATTCTCATTAGGAAATGTTCCTTTTTTAGTGACTTTTCTAAAACTAGAATTAACTGATTCAATCGCGTTAGTCGTATACATGATTTTTCTAACATCACTTCCATAGTTAAAAAGCTGTTCTACATGTATGAAATTTCGTTTCCAAACATCTATGGCACCTGGGTATTGAGCCCATTCTTTTTGAACATTTGAATAAATGGTTACATTATCTTCAATGGTAGGGTGTCTTTTTACATTTTTTAAACTTTGTCCGCCATGAGTAGAAAGTGCACCTAACGTAACCCCTTGATAGATTTGAACATGTTCACCAATTACTGTTGTTTCACCGATAACAATTCCAGTTCCATGATCAATCATCAAATATTTCCCAAGAGTTGCTCCTGGGTGAATATCAATTCCTGTTAAACTGTGCGCATGCTCAGTCATAATACGTGGTATTAGAGGAATATTCAATTTATAAAGCTCATGAGCAATACGATTGACCATAATTGCATAATATCCAGGATAAGATAAAACAATTTCAGAAATTGAAATCGCTGCTGGATCACCATCGAACGTTGCTTGAGCATCAGTTGAAAGATATTCTCTAATTTGTGGAATAGTTTTTAAGAAGGCAAGTGTTTTATCACGTGCTTCTTCTTCCTTGCAAGAGTCTTTGCAGTTTTCACAATAATCAAAAGCAAGTAAAATTTGATTTTTCAAATCATTATAAATAATTTGGATTTGATCTCCCAAATAATATTTAACATAATCACTCTTTAAACCTTTTCTGCCAAAAAAACCAGGGAAAATAATATCTTGTAAACGTTCTAATAAATCTATAGTAACCGCCTTATCTGGTTGTCTGATAGCATCTACTTTAGATATTTCATTATGTGTTTGATAACTTTCAACGATATCATCTATAACAGTATCTAATTTCATTATAAACCTCCCAATTTATTACCATTATAGTATCAAAAAATGAGATTATGTTCAAATTTAAGGATAATAATTTATGAAAAATGTATACAATTTTTATTGACAAGCAAAATGAATTAGTTTATAGTTAAATCATACTAAATCCATAGGAATAAAGGAGTAGTGAATATGAGCGAAATTAAAAACGGTTTTTTAGACCTTGTAGGTCAAACACCACTAGTCAGATTAAATAACTTAATTAAAAAAGAAGGATTAGAAGCAGATGTACTCGCAAAACTAGAATACTTCAATCCTGCAGGATCTGTAAAAGACAGAATTGCAAAAGAAATGATCCTAGATGCTATGGAAAAAGGATTGATCAATGAAAATACAACATTGATTGAACCAACAAGTGGAAATACAGGAATTGGACTATCAGCCGTAGCAACAGCATTGAATCTAAAGATCATTATTACAATGCCAGAAACAATGTCAGTAGAAAGAAGAAATCTTATGAAAGCTTATGGAGCTGAATTAGTCTTAACACCAGGAAGTGAAGGAATGAAAGGAGCAATCGCCAAAGCAAAAGAATTGGCATCACAAATCGAAAACAGCTTCATTCCAGGACAATTTGAAAATCCAGCGAATCCAACAGCACACTATAAAACAACAGGACCAGAAATCTATGAACAAACAGAAGGAAAAGTAGATATCTTTGTAGCTGGAGTAGGAACAGGAGGAACAATTTCAGGGATTGGGAAATACTTGAAAGAAAAGAATCCAGAAGTAAAAGTCGTGGCAGTAGAACCAGCAAGCTCACCAGTATTATCAACAGGGAAAGGTGGAGCACATAAGATACAAGGAATCGGGGCAGGATTTGTACCAGAGACATTGGATACAAAGATCTATGATGAAATCATTACAGTAGAAAATGAAGATGCATTTGCGACAGGGAAAGAAATGGCAAAGACAGAAGGAATCTTAGTAGGGATTTCATCAGGGGCAGCATTATATGCAGCCAAAGAACTAGCAAAGAGAGAAGAGAATGCAGGAAAGACAATTGTCGTCTTGTTACCAGATGGTGGAGATCGTTATTTATCAACACCTTTAATTCAAGATTAGGGAAATTCTTTTCCCTTTTTTAATAGGAGAGATAGGATGAATCGAAAATTTGAATTTAAAGTACAACAAGACGTGCTTGATTTAGGAGTTAAAATTAAAGGTGTAAGAATACATGATATTGATAATACAGTGTATTCTTCTGCTTTAGATGATTATATAGATGTTCATGTAAAACGTCTTTTAGAAAACAATTCATTAGAATCTTTAAAAAAGAATCAAGTGATTCAAGGATTTTATGAATTACATAAAGAAGTTGGTATTCCCAAAAGAAAGAATTTACCAGCAAGTGAAAATCTTTTAAAAAATCTATTAAAGAAACAAGAATTTCATAAAATCAACCCCTTAGTAGATCTCTATAACTTAATATCTATGGATACTAAATTAGCTTTAGGAGCCCATGATTTAGATAAAACAGAGGGAAATATTACTTTAAGACTAACTCAAGGAAATGAAAATTATATTCCTTTAGGGAGTGAAGAAGCTAAAGAGGTCAAAGCAGGTATTTATAGTTATATAGATGATGCCAATGATATTATTTGTTTTAGTGAAATAAGACAAGTAGATAAAACAAAAGTCACAAATGAAAGCAAAGATATTTTCTTTATTGTTCAAGGAAATAATGAAAACTCTGATAAATATGTAAAAGATATAGCTAAAGAATTAATTATAGTTGTTACTTATTATTTAGGTGGAACTGGGGAAATACTTTAAAAAAAATCAAAATTTAAGGGATGACATGATAAAATACAGGGATCTTACCCAAATTTGCAAAAATATGTCGAATTCGACATGTTTTTGTTGTAATTACATGTAAGCGCTTTTATAATTGGGAAAGGGGAATATGTATGAATCAAGAATATCAAGTATTGGTGGCGTTAGATTTGCTGACGACACAGATGAATAAGTATGCCAATAAGAAGCTAAAACCTTATGGGCTTAAATTCAATGAATTAAATATTATTCGTTTTGTAGCACAAACAAATAAAGTGGTTTATCAAAAAACGATTTGTCAAAATTTTCAATTGCCTCATTCGACAGTTGTGGGAATTGTTTTTCGTTTAGAAGATAAAGGTTGGCTTTTAATGGGAAATAGTCATTTTGATAAACGTCATACACGTATTGTTATTACGGATAAAGGAAAAAACTTGATTCAGGAAACAGAAGATATCTATCAAGATATCATGAATAAAATGAAAATGATTTTATCTGAAGAAGAAATAGAAAATTGTATTCATTCAATAGATCAAATTAAAGAATTATTTAAATAGGAGGGTGCTATGGGAACTTTTAAATTTTCAATAAGAATGCTTGTCAAAGACTATAAAAAGAGTTTATTTTATGGAATTACTCTGATATTTGCGGTTACCGTATGTTTTGTGTTTTTCAATATTATTAATAATCCAGATTTAGCTGATCAAGCGATTGCTAAAAGTGGGGGTACATGGAATGAGGTACAAATGCCTTTTTCTTCGATATTGTCTTTTTTAATTATTTGTTTTTGTTGTTTTATGATTTTCTTCGCAAATAATTTCTTTTTATCAAGAAAGACAACAGAACTTGCTATCATGGCTATGTCTGGTTCAGGGTACATTAATTCAACGATGTATGTTTTATATCAAACATTTACTTTGTTGATTCTTGCTACACCTTTAGGAATTTTAATTGGGAGATGTGTGGTTCCCTTTTCGAATGCTTACATGTATCAAATGTTGGATGTTTCTAAAGATCCATCCATTATACCAGGCGAAGCTTATCTTTATTCATTTATCTTAGTTGCCATAGTTTTATCAATGATTTGTGTTTTGACGGCAGGCTTTTTACATAAAAATGATATTCAAACTCTTTTAAGTCAAGAAAAAGAAATGAAAGTTAAAAAAAATACGAAAAAAAGTGTTTCACTTGTTTTCTTTGGAATCTATATTTTTGGAATTGTTATGATGTTTATGAATCCACATGAACCAACCGCTTATATTGCGCCAACGCTTGTAGGGTTATCGGGGGCAGTAGGAGTGATTCGTTATGTGTTACCAGATGTTGTAAGAAATTTAAAAAGAGGAATTTTTCTTACAAAAAGATATGTTCTTATTTCAATTTCTAATTTAAATTATTCGATTCAAAGATCACTTCTTTTATTTTCTTTAATGACGATAGCTGTTACAGGAATGCTTGCCATTCTTGCTTCTAATATTCATTCACCACGTGAATTTACGACAGGAGTTATTGGTTATGTGGTTGTTATTGTTTTACTAGTTGTTTCGATTATTTATAAGTTATCGATGGAAGCTATGACTAGAAAAACACTTTTCTTGAATTTATGGAAAATCGGTTATACCAAAAAAGAACTTAATAAAATAGTACGACAAGAAGTTATTAGTTATTATTTTGTTTTGATTTTAATTCCGCTTATTTATATTGTTTTTATATCAGGACGTTTTATTTATTATGGGGATATGTCATTTCAATTTGTATTTGTCTATATTTTATCGTATGTTATACCAATTATTATTTCAGGATTTATTACTTATGTTCAATATATCGATGCAGTAGTTAAACCAATCAAAGGAGGAAAATAAAATGGAAAAAAAAGAAATACTTGTTGCTGATAAAATTCCATAAATTTTTGTAATTTTATCAGCA
>PVML01018070.1_pt1 | contig 29679 bp, 27 predicted proteins | sample 1853371 | NCBI WGS metagenome assembly PVML01 (sample SAMN08533508, study PRJNA380276) | Human gut metagenome, whole genome shotgun sequencing project. | isolation source: participant 1, chromium library | host: Homo sapiens | collected 2017 | reverse complement strand
TACAGTCGAAGCAGCCAATGCAGAAAATACCCACGGACTGGTAGCAGGAGAGACAGCAGAGGTTGTTTATGAACTGAAAGGAACCAATGTTGGAACCTATACAGGAACATTTGGAACAGCTGTAATCAAGAAAGGTGAAGAAGACGTAACAGCGAACTATACCGTTACCAAGACACCTGGAACACTGGCGATTATAAAATCAGCGATTGAGAATTATATTAATATCTATCCTGTTGACGTGACAAAAGTATATGACGGAAACGCATATGCAGCAGGAACAGCAAGAGCAACAGATAGAAATGGAAATAATCTGAAAATCGAATACAGTGTGAATGGAACAGATTGGACAGAAGATCCGTCAGAGATTACGGCAACAGAAGTGAAAGACAGTGTGACTGTAAATGTAAGAGTATCCAGTGAAGGAAACTATGACGGATATGTAACAGGAACAGAGAAACTGACAATCACACCGGCAACACTGACCATTACAACCCCGAAGGCAGAGAAAGTCTATGACGGAAACGCATTGACAGCAGAAGGAAGCATTACAGGATTTGTAAACGGAGAAACAGCAACATTTGTAACAACCGGAAGCCAGACAGAAGTAGGTAACAGCGAGAATACTTACACACTGACATGGGACGGAACAGCAGAAAAGACAAACTATACTGTCAGCGAGAGCCTTGGAACCTTAACAGTAACACCACAGAGTATCGTACCTGATCCGGATCCGGAGAAGCCGAGTTACAAGGGTGTTGAAGTTAGCACTCCGGCAGACGTTCCATACAATGGTCAGGATCAGACATGGCAGCCAACTGTAACAGATGCAGATGGTGTAGCTCTTGTAAATGGTCAGGACTACACAGTAAGCTATGACAAAGATGACCGTACAAATGTAACAGGAACTATCACAGTAACAATCACTGGTATTGGAAATTATACTGGTACAGTTACAAGAACATATCAGATCACTCCAAAGCCAGTAACAATCACTACCAATTCTGATGAAAAGGTATTTGATAATACTGCACTTACAGCAGCTGGTTCTGTTGAAGGAATTGTGGAAGGTGAGACATACAGCTTTACTGTAACTGGTTCTCAGAAATGGGTTGGAAGTTCTACCAATACTTACGAAATGGTTTGGGCAACTGAAGACAATCACTATACAGCTAAGCAGTCCAACTACACAGTAAGCGAGAACGTAGGTACTTTAACAGTTACAGACGGAACACCGGATAATCCGAGACCGAATAACCCGACACGACCATCCGGTCAGACAACAGAGCTTACAGGAAATGCATTTGTAGATAATGTGGTAACACCTGTTGTGGAGACTGTAAAAGAGAAGGCAGCAAAGATTCAGGAAGTATTTAATTCTGATGACGAAGATGTGCCGTTAGCAGACCAGAATTTGGACAATCACAAATGTTGTATCCTTCATTTCCTGATCATGCTCATTACATTACTTGTATATGCACTGGCAACAAAGAGCATGAAGAAACGACAGAAAAAATTACATGAGGTAAGAGAGGAACTTGACTGCGAACTTGCAAGACGGGGATTACCTCTCTCTCGTGAAAAAGAATAGGAACTGTCGACAGGTATCAGTTATAAAGGACCCGCTTGCGGGTCCTGTGAGAAGAAGGAGGTAAGGATATGGGATATTTTGAATTTGTTCATAATCTCGGGATTCACTCCTGGGACATACCGGCATTAATAGCATTGGTAATTCTAGTCATTATGATTATTGTACATCATAACAATCAGAAAAAGCGTGATGATGATTTTGAGAAAGACCTGGATGATAAAATTCAGGAAATCCGCGAAGGGCAGAACTTGGAAGAGAACCGGACTTTTGAAAATGATCAGACCGCAGAAATATAGAAGGAGGGAGACATATGGCATATTTATTAGAACATACCAAACTTGGTTTTTGCTGGTGGGATCTTCTTGCACTTCTTATATTGCTGGCGGTAGTCATTGTATATCTTGTCAGACGCCATAATCTGAAGAAAGAGCAGAAAGATCTGGAAGACCAACTGTCAGACTTGTATGCAGAGGATTCCGTGAAGGAAAATAATACGAGAGTACAGGAATAAGCGGTAAGCTTAAAACACAATAATATGAAGTGAATATGGGACGGCAGTCAGGGCAGGAAAGCTTTGACTGCCGTTCTTTTACGCTTACCTTCTGATGATTCGCAGTTGTATTTAAAGGTGGAATATTTTATAATAATCACGCAGGAAAAGTCAGGAAGAACCAGTCAGATCAAATAGCCGGATGAGACTGAGCAGAAATGTGATAAAATCAGCATTTTTGATTTGATGATACTTTCTTGGGAAGAGTGTGAATAAGAGTGTAGAAAAGAGATGTATATAGTATGGAAATGAATGAAATCAAGCAGAAGGTACTGGAAGATGTAGATCCGGAAATCCACAGACTGAAGAAAAAAGAAAGAAGGAAATATCGTGCGCTTGTGACAGTGGAATTTGTAGCATTGATCGCAGGAATCATGATTGTGTTCTACATGTTAACGGGAATTTCGACCGTGCAGGGCAATTCCATGTATCCGACACTGCACAGTGGGGACAGAGTTATCTATAATCGGAGAACAGCAGATTACAAAGCAGGAGATGTGATCGTATTGAAACGTCCGGATGGTGAGGAGTTTGTGAAGAGAATCGTAGCGGTAGCCGGAGATACGGTGAACATTCAAAATGGTAAGGTCTATGTGAATGGCGAAGAAGAAAAACTGGACGGCCCGGTCGGCGAGACGAAGGCATCAGATGAAAGAGATGTGGAATATCCGGTAACGGTACAGGATGATCAGGTATTTGTACTGGGCGACAACCGGGAGGTATCAGAAGATTCCAGAATGTTTGGAGCGGTAAGCCTTGACGATGTGAAAGGGAAGATTGTCTGGTACATGGGAAAGTTATAGAAACTTTGCCTGTAAAAAGGGGCTTAACCCCTTGACGAATCTGTGATAAAACTCGTATAATAAAAAAGTGTATAAGATATTTAAAGACGTTGACGAAGACAGTAGGTTATATCCCAACGATACAGAGAACCGGCGATGGTGGGAATCCGGTACAAGTAAGATATAATTGAAGATCACTTCCGAGTTTCAGAGTTTGAACGATCTGTGATATGAGCCAGGGCATCTGCACAGGCATAAGGAACAGAATTCAGTAAGACCTGACGGAGTTCCACCGTTACGGGGAAAGCATATGTCAGTATGTTTAGGTGGTTTATAAACGTAAGTATAAGGCTTTCGTCCTAATCAGGACGGGAGCCTGTTTTATTGTATAAGAAAGTAATATCTTTACAATAAGTTATGTTTAATGGTAAAAAAGGGACACCGCAAAATGCAAAAAGGGACACCCTTAATCAATGATTGGGACGTAGTACTTTGGCAAAATGCTACGTCCCCAACAAGGAGGATATTATGTATAAGAAGGTTTCAACAGACATGAATTTTGTTGACCGGGAGAAGGAAACGGAGAAATTCTGGGAAGACAATCACATTTTTGAGAAGAGTATGGAGGACCGTGAGGGCTGTCCACAGTATATGTTTTATGATGGACCGCCGACTGCGAATGGGAAACCGCATATCGGCCATGTTTTGACACGTGTTATCAAGGATATGATTCCTCGTTACCGTACTATGAAGGGGTATGAAGTCCCGAGAAAGGCCGGATGGGATACTCATGGATTGCCGGTCGAGCTGGAGGTTGAGAAGGCTCTTGGTCTTGACGGAAAGGATCAGATTGAAAAATATGGTGTTGAGCCATTTATCAAAAAGTGTAAAGAGAGTGTGTGGAAATACAAAGGTATGTGGGAGGATTTCTCTAATACTGTAGGTTTCTGGGCTGATATGGATGATCCGTATGTTACTTATCACAACACATTTATTGAGTCTGAGTGGTGGGCACTGAAGAAGATCTGGGATAAAGGACTTCTTTATAAAGGATTTAAGATCGTGCCTTACTGTCCGCGTTGTGGAACTCCGCTGTCTGCACAGGAAGTGGCTCAGGGATACAAAGACGTAAAAGAGCGTTCAGCGATCGTTCGTTTTAAAGTTAAAGACGAGGACGCATATATTCTTGCATGGACAACAACTCCATGGACTCTGCCATCTAACATTGCACTTTGTGTAAATCCGGAAGAGGATTATGCGAAGGTAAAAGCAGCTGACGGATATACTTACTACATGGCTGTTGCCCTTCTTGATACGGTTCTTGGTAAACTTGGCGATGAGGAGAATGGTGTAAAGGCTTATGAAGTTCTTGAGACATACAAAGGTCAGGATCTTGAGTACAAAGAATATGAGCCGCTTTATCAGTGTGCTTATGACTGCGCCGCAAAGCAGAATAAAAAAGCATTTTATGTAACATGTGATACTTATGTAACATTGACAGATGGTACCGGAGTTGTTCATATCGCTCCTGCATTTGGTGAGGACGATGCGAAAGTCGGACGTAAATATGACATGCCATTTGTTCAGTTAGTAGATGAAAAAGGTGAGATGGGCAAGACAACTCCATTCGCCGGATTATTCGTGAAGAAGGCAGACCCGGAAGTGTTAAAAGATCTGGACGGACGAGGACTTCTTTTCGATGCACCGAAGTTCGAGCACAGCTATCCACACTGCTGGAGATGTGACACGCCGCTTATTTACTACGCTCGTGAGTCATGGTTCATTAAGATGACAGCAGTAAAGGATGATTTGATTGCGAATAATAATACGATCAACTGGATTCCGGAGAGTATCGGTAAAGGACGATTTGGTGACTGGCTTGAAAATGTTCAGGACTGGGGCATCAGCCGTAACCGTTACTGGGGAACTCCTCTGAATATCTGGGAGTGTGAGTGTGGATGCCAGCATTCGATCGGAAGTATTGAAGAGCTGAAATCTATGTCTGATAACTGCCCGGATGAGATCGAGCTTCACCGCCCATATATTGATAATGTGACGATCAAGTGTCCGAAATGTGGAAAAGAGATGCACCGTGTACCAGAAGTGATCGACTGCTGGTTCGACAGTGGATCCATGCCATTTGCACAGTATCACTATCCATTTGAGAATCAGGAACTGTTCGAAAAACATTTCCCGGCAGACTTCATCTCAGAGGCGGTAGACCAGACTCGTGGATGGTTCTACTCACTGCTTGCGATTTCAACTTTGATCTTCAACAAAGCTCCTTATAAGAACGTTATTGTTCTTGGACATGTTCAGGATGAGAATGGTCAGAAGATGAGTAAGTCCAAGGGAAATGCGGTCGATCCGTTCGATGCACTGGAGAAATATGGAGCAGATGCGATCCGCTGGTATTTCTACATTAATAGTGCGCCGTGGCTGCCAAACCGTTTCCACGGAAAAGCAGTGACAGAGGGACAGCGTAAGTTCATGGGAACTCTGTGGAATACTTATGCATTCTTTGTACTGTATGCGAATATTGATGAATTTGATGCAACAAAATATACATTAGAGTATGAGAAGCTGTCTGTCATGGACAAATGGCTTTTGTCAAAGCTCAACTCTGCGATTAAAGCAGTAGATGAGGATCTGGCAAACTACAAGATCCCGGAGGCTGCAAAGGCACTTCAGAGCTTTGTTGATGATATGAGTAACTGGTATGTAAGACGCAGCCGTGAGCGTTTCTGGGCAAAGGGCATGGAGCAGGATAAGATCAATGCTTACATGACACTTTACACAGCACTGGTAGAGATCTGCAAGACTGCAGCTCCGATGATTCCGTTCATGACAGAAGACATTTACCAGAACCTCGTAAGAAGTATTGATGCAAATGCTCCTGAGAGTATCCACCTGTGTGATTTCCCGAAGGTAAATGAAGCACACATCGACAAAGAGCTTGAGGAGAATATGGAACGTGTTCTGAAACTGGTTGTTATGGGACGTGCCTGCAGAAATACTGCAAATATCAAGAACCGTCAGCCGATCGGACAGATGTATGTCAAAGCTGATTTTGAGCTTTCCGAGTTCTTTGATGCCATCGTTGCCGATGAATTGAATGTGAAAAATGTAACATTTACACAAGAAGTACGTGACTTTACGTCCTATTCTTTTAAACCTCAGCTAAAGACAGTCGGACCAAAATATGGTAAACTGTTAGGGGGAATCAAAAATGTACTCAGCGGACTGGATGGAAATGCTGCTATGGATGAGCTGAATGCAAATGGTTGCCTGAGATTTGAGGTAAATGGTGAAGAAGTAGTCCTGAACCGTGAAGATCTTCTGATCGATACTGCACAGATGGAAGGATATGTATCTGAGGATGACAACGGAATCACAGTTGTTCTTGATACGAACTTATCCGAGGAACTTCTGGAAGAAGGATTCGTGCGTGAGATCATCAGCAAAGTACAGACGATGCGTAAGGAAGCTGATTTCGAGGTCATGGATAAGATCGTGATCACATATGAAGGAAGTGAAAAGGCAGAAACTGTATTTGCGAAAAATGCTGATGAGATCGGAGCTGAGACACTGGCTCTGGAGGTGAAAAAAGCGACACCTGCAGGCTATGTGAAAGAGTGGAAGATCAATGGTGAGGCAGTAACTCTTGGAGTAGAGAAGCAATAACAGATGTGAACAGGTCTGCTCCGGCAGACCTGTTCTTTTATCTTACATTTCCTGAAACAAGAGCAAGAAAGGATCAAAACAATATGATTAATCCGAGATTTGAAAAAAAAGCGTTTAAGAAAGAAGTAGAACAGAATGTTAAGCAACTGTTCCGAAAAACTGTAGACGAAGTATCTCAGCAGGAGCTTTATCAGGCAGTTTCCTATGTCGTAAAAGATGCAATTATCGATGACTGGATCGCAACTCAGAAGCAGTACGAGAAAGATGATCCGAAAATCGTGTATTACATGTCCATGGAGTTCCTGCTTGGAAGAGCTCTTGGCAATAACCTGATCAATATGACGGCATATAAAGAGGTGAAAGAGGCTCTGGAAGAAATGGGTCTGAACCTGAATGAACTTGAGGATCAGGAGCCGGACCCGGCACTTGGAAATGGCGGACTTGGTCGTCTCGCTGCATGTTTCCTGGATTCACTGGCATCTCTTGGCTATGCAGCTTACGGCTGTGGTATCCGCTACCGTTATGGTATGTTCAAGCAGAAGATCAAAGATGGCTATCAGGAAGAAAAACCGGATAACTGGCTGAAGAACGGCAATCCATTCGAACTTCGCAGACCGGAGTATGCAAAGGAAGTACGTTTCGGTGGAAATATCCGTGTAGAGTACGATGATAAGACCGGAGATATCCGTTTTAAACAGGAGAATTATGAGTCTGTTCTGGCAGTTCCGTATGATTATCCGATCGTAGGATATGATAATCATATTGTAAATACACTTCGTATCTGGGACGCAGAACCAATCGTAGATTTCCAGTTAGATTCATTTGACCGTGGTGACTATCACAAAGCGGTAGAGCAGCAGAATCTGGCAAAAACGATCGTAGAGGTCCTGTACCCGAACGATAACCACTATGCAGGAAAGGAACTGAGACTGAAACAGCAGTATTTCTTCGTATCTGCCAGTCTTCAGGCTGCGCTTGAAAAATATAAAAAGCACCATGATGATATCCATAAACTGCCGGAGAAGATGGCGATTCAGATGAATGATACACATCCGACGGTAGCAGTTGCCGAGCTTATGAGACTTCTTCTTGATGAGGAAGGACTTGGCTGGGATGAGGCATGGGAGATCACAACAAAGACCTGTGCTTACACGAACCACACCATCATGGCAGAGGCTCTGGAAAAATGGCCAATCGATTTGTTCTCCAGGCTGCTTCCTCGTGTATACCAGATCATCCAGGAGATTGACCGCCGCTTTGTGGCCAAGATCCGTGAGATGTATCCGGGAAATGAAGAGAAAGTAGCAAAGATGCAGATTTTAAGAGATGGTCAGGTAAAGATGGCTCATCTTGCAATCGTAGCCGGATACTCTGTCAATGGAGTTGCAAGACTTCATACAGAAATCCTGAAAAAACAGGAGCTTCGTGATTTCTACGAAATGATGCCGCAGAAATTCAATAATAAGACAAACGGAATTACGCAGAGACGTTTCCTGATGCATGGAAATCCGCTGCTGGCTGACTGGGTAACAGATAAGCTTGGAACAAAGGACTGGATCACAGATCTGTCTCTGATGTCAGGATTGAAAAAATGGGTGGACGATGAGGAAGCTCTGAAGGAATTTATGAGCATCAAGTATGAGAATAAAGTCCGCCTGGCAAAATACATTAAAGAGCACAATGGCATTGAAGTGGATCCAAGATCTATCTTCGATGTACAGGTCAAGAGACTGCATGAGTACAAGAGACAGCTTCTTAACATTTTACATGTGATGTATTTGTACAACGAGATCAAGGAACATCCGGAAGTAAGCTTCTATCCGAGAACATTTATCTTCGGAGCAAAAGCTTCCGCAGGATATATCCGTGCAAAACAGATCATCAAACTGATCAATTCCGTTGCGGATGTAGTCAATAACGACCGCAGCATCAATGGCAAACTGAAAGTTGTATTCATCGAAGATTATCGTGTGTCAAATGCTGAGATCATCTTCGCAGCAGCTGACGTAAGCGAGCAGATTTCCACAGCTTCCAAAGAGGCATCAGGAACCGGTAATATGAAGTTCATGCTCAACGGCGCACCGACACTTGGAACGATGGATGGAGCAAATGTGGAGATTGTTGAAGAAGTTGGTGCAGAGAATGCATTTATCTTCGGACTCAGCTCTGACGAGGTCATCAATTACGAGAATAATGGCGGCTACAATCCGATGGATATCTACAATAGTGATGCCGATATCCGACGCGTTGTGAACCAGCTTGTGGATGGAACATATTCACAAGGTGATAAGGAAATGTACCGTGACCTGTATAATTCACTTCTGACAGCTCAAGGTGGAAGCAAAGCTGATACGTATTTCATTCTGAAGGATTTCCGTTCTTATGCGGATACACAGAAGAAGGTTGAAGAAGCTTATCGCGACAAAGACAGATGGGCTAAGATGGCACTTCTGAATACTGCAAGCTGTGGAAAATTCTCATCTGACAGAACGATTCAGGAGTATGTGGATGATATCTGGCATCTGGATAAAGTGACAGTAGAAGTTTAGTTCATGCAGAAACAATGCAAAGGCATTCTTGAAGAATAAAAAAGAACGTCTTCTCATATTTTATATGGGAGGGCGTTTTTTATATGAGATTTGCATATTTGAAATATAGATTAAAGAAACTGGGGTGCTATCTTCTGATCATTATATTGCTGCCCTATATTATCACCGTGTTCTTAAGCGGACCGGGAGCTTATGGAGCTTCCAGAGTGGACGAGACTATGGTAAATGTGAAGGCAGACGGGGAAAAGTCCGGCAGTGATGGTGGAAAACAGGAAGATTCTAATGCTGAAAATGTGGATAAAATTCAGATGCCGCTCAGTGAATACTGTATTGGAATTATGGCCAGAGAAATCCCTGCGGTTTATGAGGAGGAAGCTTTAAAAACCCAGGCAGTTCTTGTGCGGACCCAGGTATGTCTGGCGCTTGGCGCAGGGGCAGATACTATATTAGAAGAGAGATACTGGACAAAGAAAAATATGCAGGATTCCTGGGGAGCAGATCAATATTCCAAGTATTATAAGCGGCTTGAGCATGCATGGGAGGAGACCAACGGACAGGTGCTGACTTATGAAAATGCGCTGGCAAAGACACCATTTTGCAGACTCAGTAATGGAAGTACAAGGGATGGACGGGAGGCGCTGGGGAGCGAAGATTATCCGTATCTGAAGATTGTGGATTGTCCGCTAGATATTGAGTCGAAAGAACAAATTCAGACAATTACTATAGACGATATGGATGCAGAAGTGACTGGGGTAGACACTGCAGGATATGTACTTAGCGTCCGGGTTGGAAATGACACCGTGAGTGGAGAAGAATTCCGAACCAATTATCATCTCGCATCAAGCTGCTTTTCTTTTCAGAAATATGACGGAAAGCTGCGGATCACGACCCGGGGTATCGGGCATGGACTGGGCTTAAGCCAGTACACGGCAAATCAAATGGCAAAAGAAGGAAAAAGCATGGAAGAGATATTGGCACATTTCTTCGAAGGGACAGAACTGAAAGAAGGCGTGGAGATTGTGCAGGTGGAAGGCGGAGCAGGAGAGTAGCAAAATTTGTAAAGTCATAATAGTATTGTACAAAAGGTTATATATTTCCACATAAGATAGACCGGAAAAAGGCAAAGACAATATTTTATATGTAGTTTGTATAGTACCACTACAATCTGGCAAGAATAGAGTCAGAGGTGGTGATGAAAATGAACGATAATAATAAGATGGATCGCGGCAAAGAACATGCCGGTCCGAAAAAAATGACGCCAAGGCAGAAGCAAAAGAGAAATCGTAAGGCGACACTGGCGGCAGTTCTGTGCTTTGTGGCAGCCATAGCAATTGTTGGAACATACACAATGCGGGATTACAAGACAGTGAAAAAAGAAGGGGAGCTCGCAAAAGCACAACTGGAGGAACAGAAGAAAGCACTGGAGGAAGCCAGTCAGGAAGCAAGTGGAAATGCACAGAAAGACAGTGCTTCCGAGTCAGGCACGGATGGATCCGGAACCGGTGGAAAAGCCGAAAAGAGTGACTCTGGTGCAGGAACAACAGGGACTGCAAGCAAAAATGCTGCAACAGCCGGAAACACAGATGGATCCGGAAATAATGGCAACCAGGACGGCAACAGTCAGACTAACGGAAGTCAGAAGGCGGCAAGGACAGCGGGCAGTGCATCTTCCGCAAACTTTACAAGCGACAGCAAGATGATCTGGCCTGTAAGCGGCACGGTTCTTATGAATTACAGCATGGACAAAACAGTTTACTTCGCGACACTAGACCAATACAAGTATAATCCGGCATTGGTTATCAGCGGAGCAGAAGGAGACCAGGTTCTGTGCGGTGCACCGGGAGTAATTAAATCCATTGATGTGACCGCACAGACAGGAACAACCGTGACCGTAGACCTTGGAAATGGTTACGAAGTCCTTTACGGACAGTTAAAAGAAGTGCCAGTAAAAGTCGGCGACCAGGTAGAGGCAAAAAGCATTCTCGGCTATATCGGACAGCCGACAAAGTATTACAGCGTGGAAGGATGCAACGTATATATGGAATTACGAAAAGATGGAACACCAGTAAACCCTGTAGATTATATGACAAAAAGATAAAGAATGTGTATAATTGGGGACGTAGTAAAATGAAGTTTTGCTACGTCCCCAATTAAAGGAGAAATCATGAATTATACATATATTGTGGAGTGTGGGGACGGTAGTCTCTACACTGGCTGGACGAACAATCTGGAAAAAAGAATACAGGCTCATAATGCGGGAAAAGGCGCGAAATATACGAAGAGCCGTCTGCCGGTGAAACTGGTGTATTCGGAAACATTTGCCACGAAGGAAGAGGCAATGAGCCGGGAGTATGCGATTAAGCATATGAAAAGGAAAGAGAAGTTACAATTGATTGAGAATAGAGCGGAAATATTTAATATTTAAGGACTTGCTTTTTTGAAAATAACGGTTATTATATTGATATAAGAACAAGTAGTAATCAAAACTACGTATGAAAATACGAAAGAAGAATATAACATTATTTTCAGGAGGAGTAAGTTATGGCAAAAGTAATAGAAGAACATGTAAAAGATCCGGGAAGTGCGATCACACATTTTATTGGAATGCTGATGGCAATATTTGCAGCAATTCCGTTGCTTATCAAAGCAGCTCATGAGCCTGGCAGGATTTATCTTGTATCTATTGCAGTTTATGCGGCAAGTCTGATCCTGCTTTATGCAGCCAGCACGACATACCATACATTTAACATTTCCAAGAAGGTAAATACGATTCTGAAGAAAATTGACCATATGATGATCAGCGTACTGATTGCCGGAAGTTATACACCAATTTGTCTGTTAGTGCTCGGCGGACGTATGGGATGGATTCTACTGGCAATTGTATGGGGATTCGCAATTGCGGGAATTCTGATAAAGGCGTTTTGGGTATTTTGCCCGAAGTGGGTATCTTCCGTACTTTATATCGGAATGGGGTGGACTTGTGTACTTGCATTTACACAACTGCTCAACTCCCTGTCACCGGCGGCATTTGGATGGCTTTTAGCAGGCGGAATCATTTATACAGTCGGCGGAGTGATCTATGCACTGAAACTTCCGATTTTTAACAGGAAGCATAAAAATTTTGGAAGCCATGAGATTTTTCATCTGTTCGTGATGGGAGGAAGCCTGTGCCACTTTGTAGTGATGTACGCATTTGTGCTGTAGCAGATGAAGATGAAGGAGCCGTGCAGCAGACATAATTTTCGTGTCAAAACAGCGAGAAAAAAATAGCAGAGAATAAGAAACAGTCTGAGAGGAAAACTTTCAGGCTGTTTTTCGTATACGCAGAAAATGTAATTTCCTGCGTATACGAAAGCTCTCCAGAGGCTATAACAGATGGAGGGGAATCTTATCACTGATATATTAACGAATTATTAATTATTATTACTAAATATAAAATACACTTTATTTTTTGAATAATATATGTTATGCTACGTTCATCTTAGGAGAAGATCTAGTCTCCAGATATTCCCAAAGCCGTTAGGTGTTCATCTCGGTGTTTCGATTTCTGAAACAAATACCCGATATGAAAGAACAGATGACAAAATTTTGAAGGAGGGTATAGCCTATGACCAACAAATTACAACAGTATTTTCCATTGATTCATACCAGACAAGAGGTATTAGCTGAAATTGAAGCAAAACCGAAATTAAAACAAGAATTTTATAGCTGGGGAAAAAAGTACCGAAAGGAATTTCTGGATTTTTGCACGGGAGTAAAAGGTGTAAAAATTATGTATGATTTTATTAGTAAAGAAATCTTGAATCCGGAAACAGTGCCGGAACGAGTAGAAGAATTACTTTCATTATTGATAGGGCAGCAGGTACATATTAAGGAAGTGCTTCCGAACGATGGAACACGGATTTCGGACGAATCTACACTTGTGATTATGGATATGGTAGTCGAGTTGGAAGATGGAAGTATTGTAAATCTGGAAGTTCAGAAAATCGGATATAAATTTCCAGGAGCAAGAAGTGCCTGTTATTCAGCAGATTTGTTGTTACGTCAATACAAAAAAGTACGAAGTAAAAAAGGAAAGAAATTTAATTATACTGATGTAAAAGATGTATACACGATTGTTCTGTTTGAAAAAAGTCCAACCGAGTTTCATGAATTTCCGGACACATATATTCATTATTTTGAACAACATTCAAATACAGGAATCCGACTGAATCTTTTGCAAAAATATTTATTTATTTCTATTGACATATTTTTAAAATACCAGCAAAATATAGGTATACAACTGGAAACTAGACGAGATGCATGGCTTGCGTTTATGGGTTCAGATGATCCGGATATTATTTTGAAGGTTATTGAAAAATATCCGGATTTTAAGGAAATGTATCAGCAAGTTTATGAAATCTGTCAGAATATTGAAGAGGTGATGGGAATGTTCTCGAAAGAATTAGCAGAAATGGATCGGAACACGGCACAGTTAATGATTGACGAGATGCAAGAAGATATAAAACAGAAGGAAGAAATACTTAAGGGACAGGATGATAGAATTAAAGATCAAATTAACAAACTTAAAGAACAGGACGATAGGCTCAAAGAGCAGGATCAAGTAATTAGAGAATTAATGAAGAAAATTGAACAGTTAGAAAATAAATAATGAAAACAGGTATCTCTGCTCATTGGCGGAGATGCCTGCTTTGAGACTTAACTTTCAATAAGTGAAGAAAAATCGGTAAGTTCTTCCATCAAATTATGTACGGTAGTCATTTGATGAATTCTGCCAACATTGCTTCCGCAGAAGATAAGCCCATTTTCAATATCACCTTTTACAGCATTGATCAGCGCCTGAGTAATGCAATAAGGAACAGTGCCAGGATTGCACTGGGCAAGGCAGTTATAGCATTTTTTTATTGGCTGACGCTCTCGTTCTATATTCTTGATGAACTCATTGCGAAGTGCTCTGCCCGGCATTCCGACAGGGCTTTGGATTATTTGAATATCCTCTTCTCTGGCATGTATGTAAGCTTGCTTATATGCATCTGATGCGTCACATTCTTCTGTTGCAACAAAACGGCTTGCAATTTGAACACCATCTGCGCCAAGTCCCAATGCGTGGGCAATGTCTGCTGAGTCAAAGATACCACCGGCAACAATGACTGGTATTTTTTTGTTGTATTGTTTTTCATACTCTTTTTTACATTCAATTATATTTTTGATTTCTTTATCATAATTAAGAGAATTAATATCAACAAGTTCTTCCGTAGAAAATCCAAGATGTCCACCTGCTTTTGGACCTTCAATTACAATAAAATCAGCGGTTCTGTCATATCTGTGTGCCCAGCGTTTTAAAATAATCTGTAATGCTCTTTTAGACGATACAATTGGTGCAATCTTTGTACGGCAAGTTTCACTGACAAGAGCTGGAAGTTTCATCGGTAGTCCGGCACCACTGATAATGACATCGGCACCAGCGGCAACGGCCTCTTTTACGTGTTCTTCATAATGCTTTAGAGCCACCATGATATTTACTCCGATAAGTCCGTTGCCACAGGCGATTTCTTTTGCTTTTTGGATATGTTTCCGTATAGCAAGACGATTACATCCTGCCTGATCTTTCTCGAAGCCTTCCTCGTCATAACCAATCTGGGCAGTGGAAATGATGCCGACTCCGCCTTCTTTTGCTACAGCTCCGGCAAGTTTACTCAGGCTGACACCGACGCCCATGCCACCTTGTATAATTGGGAGTCTGGCAGTCAGATCACCAATTTGAAGATGTTTTAATTTTGTATTCATAATATTTATCCTTTCCAGAATCATTTATGCTTGAAATTAAATAGTTTGAATTTCAAACTATTTAATTATAAAACAAAACGTTTTCAGTGTCAATATCTTGTAGTAATCTATTCTTTCATATATAGTATTAAATACTATATACAAAAGGCGAGATTAAACAATAATAACTATGTTACAATAGAATAAAATGTTTCGAATGGATTGATGGAGAAGAAAATGAAAAAACATAAAGTTATATTTAGAATACTGTTAATTGTTATATGCTGCATGTGTTTTACGGTTACAGGATATGCACGGGCCGGTGGAGGAGGTTCCAGTGGAGGATCTGGGGGAGGATCTGGAAGCAGTTCGAGCAGTGGGTCGCATAGTCATTATTACGGGCAAGGCGGAAGACGCGGAGGACCGGTTGAAATGATTATCTGGTGGGGCACATTTATTTGTATGGCCGGAGCCGGAACGATAGTGTTTCATTATGGAATTCAAAAAGCAAAGCGAAAGAGCCTGCGTTCTATGAAATCATTTGAAAAACCAGGAGAAGAATGGAATCCGAAAAAGATGAAAAAATATGTGAAGCATGCATATTTTGTTATTCAGGAATGTTGGAGGCGTCAGGATACATCTTATGCGGAAAATACCTGAGCAAAAATCTTATTCAAAATTGGAATTCGAAACTGGGTTGGATGGAAGTAAATCATGAAAAGCCAGTACAAGAACGAGTCAGATTTTTAAATGCGGCTCCGGTATTTGCCTTTGATAAAGAAGGCGAAGAACACGATCGGGTGATTTATCTGATTCATGGAAGAATGATTGGATATTATATAAATACCGATACAGGAGAAGTTGTACGTGGAAAAACATCTCCGGAAACATTTTATGAGTATTGGGTATTTATCCGTGAAGATGGGAGATGGGTTCTGGATGAAATCCGGCAGAAAGATGAAGTGGATGTGGAGCGGTTGTAAGGCTGCACCGAGCCATTCATAGACCTGCGGTCTATTTCATGGACGGCTGTCGCCGTATAAGTTAATAAGGCTGCGCCGAGCCATTCGGAATCCGCTGGCGCTACTTCCTCATGTAGGGCTGTCGCCCAATAAGTCTAAAAAGAAAAGCTGACAGTCTGGTGAATAAATTCCCCATCCTGCCAGCTTTCTTTTTATCCTTGCTCAGCTTGTAGCTTAGCCAAAGTATCTCTTAAGCAGGCCTTCGAATGCTTTTCCGTGACGTGCCTCGTCTCTTGCCATCTCATGTACTGTGTCATGGATTGCGTCAAGGTTAGCTTCTTTTGCTCTTCTTGCGAGGTCGAATTTACCTTCTGTTGCACCGTGCTCAGCATCTACACGCATCTCAAGGTTTTTCTTTGTGCTGTCTGTGACAACTTCACCAAGTAATTCAGCGAATTTTGCAGCGTGCTCAGCTTCTTCATAAGCAGCTTTCTCCCAGTATAAACCAATCTCTGGGTATCCTTCTCTGTGTGCAACTCTTGCCATTGCCAGGTACATTCCTACTTCGGAACACTCTCCTGCGAAGTTTGCACGAAGATCCTCTAAGATATCCTCGCTTACGCCCTGTGCAACGCCTACTACATGCTCAGCAGCCCATGTTCTATCGGCTGACTGCTCTTTGAACTTAGAAGCTGGTGCGTGACAGACTGGACATTCAGCTGGTGCAGCCTCTCCTTCGTAAACATATCCACATACTGTACATACAAATTTTTTCATAATGATAATCTCCTTTTCTTTTTATTAAAATTTTTTGTTGTTCAAGTTAGTTTTATGATTCAGAGCTTCGTTTGCATTTTTTGTAAATGAATTTATTTTTAAAGCTCTAAATCAATATTAGTAATTGTTACTGATATTAAGATAACATAATTACTTGTCATTGTCAATAATATTTTTTATTAAATTTATCTTTTTGATAAAATAGACTGACAAGTTTGTTATGACTCACGGGATGTTTTCTGTGTGAGACAGTCTTGACAAGTTCCATAGAATAATGTTGCATGTGAATCAATCGTGCCATCAAAATGCTCCTCGGCCAGTTTATTCATGGTATTGATGTGAGCTTCGTCGATATGCAGATCAAATACCCGGTTGCAACAAGTGCATACAACGTGATAGTGTGGGTGAGTATTGCCATCAAATCGGTCCCCACCGTCAGGAGTGGTAATCTTAATTGCTTCGCCCATGTCAGCAAGCAGATTCAGATTCCGGTAAACAGTTCCAAGACTGATACGGGGGAATTCTTTTCTTACATGAAGATATACAGTATCAGCAGTTGGATGCTCAGTTGTATGATCGAGATATTCTTTAATGGATGCTCGCTGTCTGCTGTATTTCAATGTAGCCATGCGATAACCTCCTTGATAATAATAATTGTTACTATAATTAGAATAATAGAAAATGTTCCATTTGTCAACTTTTAATTTATAAATGTAATATTTTTGTAACAATTAATTGTAAAATTTTGTGAAAAAAGTTAAGAAATGGATGTAATATGATGAGAAAAAGTCGGGATAATAGCCTTGACATGGGATTGTTGCGTGATATAATAAACACGTAACATATGTAACAATTCTGTAATATTTACAAAAGATAAGAAAAGAAAACATAAGGAGGGAGTTTATGGATTCGATTCTTAGAAAAGGATTGTTCCTAGTTACCTTGACAGGAGCTATTGGAGTTTTCCCAGCTACGGCATATGCTTCTGATATTGAGGATAATCACACTATGCCAGGAGTGGGAATTGAGCAGGTGCTGAATGATTGTTATTCTTCACAGAAAGAGATTCAGGTGGAGGATTATCTGGCACCAGAAGATAAGGGCGAGTATTTAGATATGGCTTTTGCAGATGTTGAATCATTTTTATATATAAGAAGTGAACCGACAAAGCAGAGCGAATGGGTGGGTAAATTATATCCCGGTTATGCAGCAAAAATCGTAGGACCAGTTGGAGAATGGACGAAGATTGAATCTGGTTCGGTTACAGGGTATGTGTATTCGCAGTATATAATAATAGGAAGAAATGCTCAGCAGAAGGCAGAGGAAGTCGTAGAAGCTTCTGCAAGCGCAGATCCAAAAGAAGCTTTTTCTTATGCAGAATCTAGAGAAGAAGAGGAAGCACGTTTGGCTGCGGAGGCAGAAGAAGCGGCCAGGAAAGCAGAGGAAGAGGCTCAGGCTGTGAGAGAGGCTGCCGGAAGTGGTCAGGCAGTGGTGGATTATGCATGTCAGTTTATCGGCAATCCATATGTCTGGGGAGGCACAAGCCTGACAAATGGAGCTGACTGCTCTGGTTTTGTGCAGTCTGTCTACGCACATTTTGGAGTGAATCTTCCAAGAACATCTTCAGAAATGCGAAGTGCCGGCAGGGGAGTCAGTTATTCGGAAGCACTTCCTGGGGACATCATTTGCTATGATGGACATGTCGGTATTTACATGGGAGACGGACAAATTGTAAATGCAATTAATAGCCGAAAAGGAATCGGGATATTGCCTGCCACGTATAAAGGAATCCTGACAGTAAGAAGATTACTTTAAATTGGTGCATATTGAACAGAAGCATAAAAGAACAGATTAAGTAAGTGAAAAATTGCCGGATGTACAAAATAGACAAAAATGTATAAAAAATTTGATTGTTGAAAAATAGTTAAAAATTTATCCACATTGAGTTATCCAAGTTTTCCACACTAAAAACGTGAAAAAAGGTGGAAAAATACATGATTTCTAAAAGTTTTCCACATTATCCACATAAAAAGGTGTGGAAACTGGGGATAATTCAAGGTAAATAAAAGAACGAATGTTTTGTGAAGTTATGATAAAAATAGTATTTTGTCGAAAAAAATCGGCAAACGTATTGACTTTTAAAAAATCAAATTTTAATGGAAAATTGTCATAAAATGTTTACACAATGGTGAAAAGCAATTATAATAAGAAAACGTAAAAGAAAAGGAGGTGCACACATGGCACGAGTTACAAAGGAAATGACTATGGGAGAACTGCTTCAGACATATTATGAGCAGTGCCCTGAAATTGTAGATGTTCTTACAGGATTAGGAATGCATTGCATCGGATGCCCAAGCTCTATCGGAGAATCACTTGCAGATGCTGCATATGTTCACGGAATTGATTCAGATCTTCTTGTTGAGAAACTGAATGCAACAATTAATGCAAAACTTGGTGAGTAATATTAGATTTGCAGAACAACAGAAAATAGAACAATAAAAAGCGGACTCCAATTGGAATCCGCTTTTTATTGTCAGGCATAAGCCTGAAAGATTTTTCTTAGTTTTGTTTAAACATTAGCCAGTTGCTGTACTGCATCATTTTCCAGTAGTACTTTGCAATGCTCTCCGAGGAAAGCAATTGTAGCGCCGGAGGTCTTCTCTAATGTACCGTATTCAGATAACATATTACAGAGTCGACTGAAATCCTTTCGTGTATGTTCTGACTGAGTCATCGCAAGGATATAAATATTTTCGGCAGTATCTTTATACAAAGTGTTCGCACCAAAGTACATATTTCCAAGTAATCGTGAGGCCGCAAGGACATTATCCATAGAGGCAAATGAAATCAGACGGATTGCAGGTTTCTTAGGCGCAGCGTCTTTTGGTATTTCATTCTCCAAAGCTTCAGTTTCAGGATCATCTAGAGATTCTGATGAAGAGCTGACTGGATTTTCCGGTTTGGAAGAACTTTGTGCAGCATTAATCTTCTCTTTGACTTTGCCAAGCAGATCAAGAAGAGATTCAGCACCTTCCAGTTTGTCAGGGAGTCCCTGACGGGAAGAATCTCCATCCTGCCCCGGAAGAGGTGCGAATTTAGAAAAACGCGTGTCGAGTTCCTCTGGATCCTCGACTTTAGTAATGATCAGCACGATTGAATCTGAGGAAGAAGGGATTGCCTCGATCATCAATGGCATATTCTCTGCTTCAAAACCAAATTCCTGTGCTGCCTGTTGCATCATATCGTGGAAAAGTGATCTCGCTTTTTCTGTACCATAAGCCAGTTCGCTGAGTTGGAGCTGACGTTCGGCCAGATCTGCGCGTGTTAATGTACAGCGTATCTGATTGTCACTTAATTTTTCAATCTTCATATTTATCACTTCCTTTCACATAGTATAGCATAGAAAAAGTTTTTTGTTCAATAAAATAAATATAAAATCAAAAAAGTGCTTGCTTTTAAAAAGAGTATCCATTATAATGACCGTACTAGAAAATAGTTTTCCCTGGTAACTATATTTTTAGAACATATTTCTTAAAAAGTAATTCTTAACAGTATCTAGCCAATCAGAATAAGAATTCGAGAAATAGCGCGAATTCCGCGCAAAGATTCAAGAGTAATAACAATCAGATAAAAACAACAATCAGAAAAAATCAGATAACAATTAGAGTACAATCAAATAACAATTAAATAACAACAGATCATGAAAAAATCAATCAGATAAGTAACAAAGCAACAGATAGTTGAATAGTAATGCACGGCTGTTTTCTAGCAGAAAAGTGGACGTGTCTGGATATGTGGGATAATGTATCACGGCATTTTATCCTTCTGGTTTGTCATATACAGATTTCGAAGACAATGCGACCGGGGAAGTGCATTATTGAGGAGGAGGTAAAGTCATGGGGGACCCCAGAGAAAGGAATTATCAAAGTCTTTTTTCAGAGTTGGCAGGTTATGAAAAAAAGGGAGTATATATGTTAATGAACGGGGTGCCGGCAAGTCCCATGCAGATTGTGCAGGCTCACATTGTGAGGGAGGATGCAGTCTATATGCGGGATTATGTGTTGAATGATAATGGAGATATAAAAGAATTGTGTTTTGATGACGTAGAGATGCAGGAACAAGATAGATGATATAGCCTCCGGCAGGGCGCACATTGTCCGGTGGACAATGGTTTTGCGCCGACCGAAACGGAGTGTAGACTTGCAGAGGTGCGCGGTAGAAGTGTGTCATGCAATTGCATGACGCGCACCTCGCAGCAAGAATGCCGAGGCATTCTTGAAAAAAAGTGTGTAAGTACCCTCATAAGCAAGGCCTGAATTTGTCGAAAAAGGATGACGCATGTCCACTCGTTTGTTATAATAGCGAGTAGGAGGTACAGCATGGACGAAAAGGAAATCAAGAGAACCACAGATCCGCGAAAAAAAACGGAGTGGGCAAAAAGCGCCAGCAATCTGCAGAATCAGCGACGCCAGGAGTCATCCGGCCGCACGGAGACTGAGGGCGGAGCGAGAGGACAAGCAAGTCGGGAGAATGCGGAAACTTTGTCAGGAAAGGCAGCCGTAGAAGATAGAGAACGCCGCAGAGCGAGAAATGCAGGATCATCAGCGGGAAAATCTAAGGTGAGAAAAAGACCGGCGGTATCGGAAGACGGTCAGGAGAGACCGAAGAAGAGACGTCCGATATCAGAAGATGGTCAGGAGAGACCGAAGAAGAGACGTCCGGTATCGGAAGACGGTCAGGAGAGACCGAAGAAGAGACGTCCGGTATCGGAAGACGGTCAGGAGAGACCTAAGAAGAGACCGCAGAAGACAGAAAAGGTCTCTAAGAATCAGAAAAAGCAGGCGGCACGGCCGGCAGCAAGAAAAGCGCAGACAAAACGCAAGCGAAAAAGACGTGTAGGATTGATGATTCTATTATTGATCATACTTGGGATAGCCGCAATTGCAGGAGCATTTCTGTGGAAGAAGTACAGTCCGTCAAAGGAACGGATGGATGTAAAAAAATATTATGGAATTGAAAACGATAGTCAGATGGCTATTACGGTAGATGATCAGATTGTGGAACCTCACGGAATGATATCGGATGGGAAAGCGTATGTGCAATATGAAGTTGTAAGAGATTATATCAACAGCCGTTTTTACTGGGATGCCAATGAGAACAAGCTTTTGTACACACTGCCGACAGATATTGTAACTGTGGAAATCGGAAGCAAAGATTACAGTGTTTCCAAAGAAAAGAAAAGTGAAGATTATGTTATCCTGAAGACAGAAGGAAACACAACTTATGTCGCATTAGATTTTATTCAGCAATATACGAATATAGATTATGAAGTATATGATAGTCCGAACCGGGTGATGATTACTTGTGACTGGGGAAAGAAACAGGTTGCAACAGTGAAGTCAGATACACAGGTTCGATATCGCGGCGGGGTTAAGAGCCCAATCGTGACAGATGTGAAGAAAAAAGATGAAGTGATCGTTCTGGAGAATGAACAGAACTGGAAAAAGATTCTTACAAAAGACGGGTATATCGGATATGTGAAGAAAAATGCATTGAAGAATGAAAAAACTAAGAATGTTACCCGCGATTTTACGGAACCGGAATACACCAGTATCAAGAAAGATTATACCATTAATATGGCATGGCATAATGTAACCAACAGTACCGCCAATAGCGGTTTGCAGCAGAGACTTGCAGATAGTAAAGGGTTAACGACAATTGTGCCGACATGGTTCCATGTGAAAGATACAGAAGGGAATCTTGAATCGATTGCTTCAACAGATTATGTAAATTATGCACATCAGGCGGGCCTGGAAGTGTGGGCCGCTATCAGGGATTTCGATGGGGGAATCGGATCCAATGATGAATCACTTCAATTACTCAGCTATAGCTCGAGAAGAGAGAATCTTATCAATCAATTGATAGGAGCGGTGATGCAGGTCGGAATAGACGGCATCAATGTAGATTTTGAAAAGATTTCAAAAGATTGTGGAGTTCATTATATACAATTTATCAGAGAACTGTCTGTAAAATGCAGACAAAATGGTATCGTACTTTCGGTGGATAATTATGTCCCTAAGGGATATAATCAACAGTACAATCGCAAAGAACAGGGCGTTATGGCAGACTATGTCATTATTATGGGATATGATGAGCATAATGGAAGTTCACTGGAAGCAGGTTCAGTATCTTCTTATGAATTTGTAAAAGAAGGAATTGAGGAGACGATCAAAGAAGTACCGGCAGAGAAAGTGATCAATGGGATTCCGTTCTTTACAAGACTGTGGTTGGAAACACCGAAAACACAGGAAGAACTGAATCAGGAGGCAGGAACAGAAGCAGCAGATTATCCGATGAAGGTGACAAGTGAAGCACTGGGAATGTCTACAGCTAGAGATAAGATCAGCCAGGCAGGTGCAGAAACAACATTAGATGAAACAACCGGGAATAATTATGCGACCTGGGAAGCTGACGGTGTAACATATGAAATCTGGCTGGAGGATGCAACCTCGATTGAGCCGAAGCTTCAACTCATGAAGGAGAATAAGCTTGCAGGTACTGCCGCATGGGCATTAGGACAGGAAAGTTCAGATATCTGGGATTTGATTTTGAAGTATGTAAATTAGAGTGATGAAAGATCAGAGAGTGAGATTACTTTCTGGTCTTTCTTTTTTTGAATGAACAGATGGGAAAATTCATATACTGAAACAAACAGGTGCTTTGGTAAAATATACGAAGTTTTGGAGGTTTCAGGAAGTGCGCAAGAAAATTGAATTGTTAGTATTACTTCTGGCGCTGGCAGGAATCTATACCGTCAGCCGAAATCTGGAAAAATATGTACAATCGGATCAGGTGAAAAGTGAACAAGAGCGGAAGATGGATCTTGTTGTTATAGATAGTGGTCACGGGGGAAGTGATCCGGGAAAGGTTGGTATCAATGAAGTCCTGGAAAAAGATATCAACCTTAAGATTTCAAAACAAGTGGAAAAAGAACTGAAGAATAAAGGTTATCAAGTTGTTATGACCAGGGAAAAAGATCAAATGCTCGCAGGAGAAACTTCCGGAAATTCCAAAATACAGGATATGAAAGCGAGAGTTGATCTGATAAATGAAAAAGCTCCGGGGCTTGCGGTCAGCATTCATCAGAATAGTTATCACGAAGAGGAAATACATGGTGCACAGGTATTTTATTATTCCCATTCAGCAGAAGGGCATACAGCGGCAAAGCTGATGCAGCAGGCGCTTCTTGGCGCGGACAGTGAGAATACGAGGCAGGAAAAGGCCAATGATACATATTACCTGCTCAGGAGGACTCAGGTGCCGACAATCATCGTAGAGTGTGGTTTCCTGAGCAACCAACAAGAAGCAGAGCTTCTGGCGGGAAAAGATTATCAGAAAAAAATCGCCAAGGCAATCGCAACAGGAATTGACGAGTATCTGAGAAATGCTGCCGATGGTACATAGAATGAATAGCCAGACAGACGTGATTTGGTTCGAAAAAATATTTGGAAAGTGATAACAGGTGTAGTATAATAAAAAACATGAAGACAATAGTAGAAAAAATTACAAAAGAACAACTTAATACAGAGGAAGGAAAGAAGATTATTGGTCAGGCCGGAGACTTTTTAAAAGAAGGTGGACTGGTAGCGTTTCCAACGGAAACAGTATATGGTCTCGGTGCTGATGCTTTGAATAAGACCGCTTCAACCAAGATTTATGCGGCAAAGGGAAGACCTTCGGATAATCCTCTGATCGTGCATATTACGAATATGGGAGCACTGGATAAGATTGCAGATATTATTCCGGAAGTTGCTTATAAAGTGGCTGATGCTTACTGGCCGGGACCGCTTACAATGATTTTCCAGAAGACAGAGGAAGTTCCATATGAGACAACAGGAGGTCTGGATACAGTTGCAGTACGTATGCCAAGTGATGAGATTGCAAGAGCTTTGATCGATGCGGGTGGCGGGTATATTGCTGCGCCAAGCGCGAATACTTCAGGACGTCCGAGCCCGACGAAAGCTGAGCATGTAGAAGAAGATTTAAGCGGTAAGATCGAGATGATTTTAGATGGAGGAGCAGTAGATATCGGAGTTGAATCTACCATTCTGGATATGACCGTAACACCGCCTATGATTTTACGCCCTGGTGCGATTACAAAGGAGATGCTCACAGAACTTATCGGTGAAGTAGACATTGACAGAACATTGATCACGCCGGACAGCAAAGTGAAACCGAAAGCTCCGGGGATGAAGTATCGACATTATGCTCCGAAAGCGGATCTTAGTATTGTGGAGGGACCGATGGAACTTGTGATCGATGCAATCAACCAGATGTCTGCAGAGCGTATGGCTAAAGGACACAGAGTTGGTGTGATCGGAACACAGGAGACTGTAGGCCGATACAAGGCAGACGTAGTGAAAAGTATAGGAACAAGGGCAGACGAAGCAACTATCGCCAATCATTTGTATGCGGTATTGCGCGAGTTCGATGATGCTGAAGTAGAGTATATATATAGTGAATCATTTGCAGCCGGAGGAATCGGCAGTGCAATTATGAATCGATTGCTAAAGGCAGCAGGACATCATGTGATAGATGCCTGATGGCTCTTTATGTGGTGCAGATCAAATCAGATGTGTGCCGGATATTAAAAAATCTGATAAACATGTCATGAGATGGAGGAGAAAAACATGTCTAAAGTACAGGTTATGGATCATCCGCTGATCCAGCACAAAGTGAATTATATCCGCAGAAAAGAAGTTGGTTCCAAGGAGTTCCGTGAGATTGTTGGGGAGATTGCGGCTCTTATGTGTTATGAGGCAACAAGAGATTTGAAATTACAGGATGTAGAGATCGAGACACCAATCTGTAAGATGGTTGGAAAAGAATTAAGTGGGAAGAAATTGGCAGTTGTACCGATCTTACGTGCAGGACTGGGAATGGTCGATGGAATGCTGAGCATGATCCCGGCTGCAAAAGTAGGTCATATCGGTCTTTACAGAGATCCGGAAACGTATGAACCAGTGGAATATTATTGTAAGCTTCCGGCAGACTGTGATGAGAGGGAAGTATTTGTTGTGGATCCTATGCTGGCAACAGGAGGTTCAAGCGTAGCAGCAATTCAGATGTTGAAGGAAAAAGGTGTGAAACATATTCGTTTCATGTGCATTATAGCAGCTCCGGAAGGCGTAGAACGTATGCAGAAAGAGCATCCGGATGTAGATATTTATATCGGTGCTCTGGATGAAAAACTCAACGAGCATAAGTATATTATTCCGGGACTTGGTGATGCTGGAGATCGTATTTTCGGAACGAAATAGGAGGAAGCAGCAGTGAGTGATAAACGTAAAGACTATATCAACTGGGATGAGTATTTTATGGGAGTAGCAAAGCTATCCGGACTTAGATCCAAAGACCCGAATACTCAGGTTGGGTGCTGTATTGTCAGTCAGGATAATAAGATTTTATCTATGGGATATAATGGACTGCCGAAGGGCTGCTCAGATGATGAGTTTCCGTGGGTGAGAGAAGGAGAAGATCCATTAAAGACAAAATATGTCTATACAGTACACAGTGAACTGAATGCGATTCTGAATTTCCGTGGAGGAAGTCTGGAAGGAGCAAAGCTCTATGTGTCTCTTTTCCCATGTAATGAGTGCGCAAAAGCAATCATTCAAAGTGGAATCAAAGAAGTTATCTACGATTGTAACAAATATGATGGAAGCACAGCTGTACAGGCATCTATGCGTATGTTCGATGCAGCAGGAGTGGCTTATCACCAATACAAGAGATCGGATCGCAAAATAGAGATTGAATTGTAAATTAGATATTCTTAAAAAATCGGCAGAATAGAGAAGCAGATGAGAGGATTTCCGGGAGGAGATCCTCTTTTTTAAATAGAAAAACATGTGGGATAAAAATAGTATGCTATATAAATAATACTGATTTTTAAGATTAAACCTATGAAATGAAACAGCATTTCTGAATAAAAATCAGACGGGGATATTTTAAAATATGTCATATGGTAAGCTTAACAAGGATATATATGAAAATAGAAGGAGGCTTGGATATGTCACAGAGATGTTCGAATTTTATGATAAATTTTCTGATTCGTATGGCAGTCGGGGTGATGTTGATTCTTGTGATAAATGGATTCTTCGTGTCAAAAGAGATTCCGGTAAGGGTGGGGCTGAATCCAATAACAATGGCCGCCTCCGGAACATTAGGAGTCCCGGGGGTTGCCCTGCTATATGGTGTGGCCTTTTATGAGAGCCGGTAAGCAACACTGCAGATAAACCCTTTGGGAGCAAGAATGGAAGTGATTCTCCAGGATGAATATTCGTCCTGGAGTTCTTTTTTATCCGGAGTGACGTAAAATGTACGTTCGGATTCCTTCGTAAGATAAAAAGAAGTGAAAGAAGTTGTCATACCCGTTCCAAGTCCCTTTACGAAGGATTCTTTCAAAGTCCAATAATGGATAAAATGTTTTACACGCTTTTCGTCAGAGTAATCAAGAAATTTTTTAATTTCCTCCGCGTGAAAAAAACGTCCCATCAGCGATTGAAGCCTGACATTTCTGTCAACTTTTTCAATATCAATACCTAGTGGTGTAGAGGTTGACATTGCAAATGCAAGGTAGCCTTCGGTATGAGAAATATTAAAATAAAGATTCCGTCCGATTGCTGGAGAGGCAAGATAGGGTTTGCCATGCCTAGATTCATGCAGGCATACCAGACCTTTGTCAATACACAGATAATAAGAAAGGATTTCTCTGATCATGGCACGCCCGGCACCTGCTTTGTGCAAGTTGCTGTCATCCGGTTCCGGCACATAGATAATGTGTACTTCGCCCGCAGCAGGAAATGAAGGAGTTTTACCTTGTAAATCGCGTAATTTTAAGAATTTGAACTCCATAATATGGACTCCTTTCAAGTGAGATAAAGTCGGTAAGTTTTAAAATTCTATGGATATATTATAACTGTTTCCAGATGATTTTCAATGATTGATAAAAACAAATCTATCTATGTTGCACAAAGTTTTACATTTTCTAAAAAAGGGATAGACAAAAGGGGAAAGCCTGTCTATAATCCAAGACATCTGATTGTTATATTCTAGTTGGCAAGACATAACCATTCAAGTTATTCAAAGTAATTCAATGTTATTCGACCATTTATTCCGGTCATGAATTCCTAAGAAGATAACGAGAGAACACACAAGAAGAGGAGGGATAATATGTGGAGAGCAAAAATCTGGTAATCTGTGATCCAGAGACAAAATTTGCTTCCGCGTTTGCACAGTATCTTACAAGACAGAAAGAATTGGCGGTCCGTGTCAGGACATGCAGTGATCTTTCTTATGTATTGGCTATACAGGAGAAAGAGAAGATCGATTTTCTGTTCATATCTTCGGAGTATCCGGAAGATTCCAGAAAACAGGTAAAAGCCGGTATGGTATTTGTAATCGCACCAGAAAGAGAGGTGGCGTTGGAAAACCAGGAGGTGCCGATCTACAAATACCAGCCGGGAGATCAAATCCTGGCGGAAATGATTCGTCAGTGCAGCATGTCAGGAGACGAGAAGCAGATATTTTTAAAGATTACCGGTAAAAAGAACTGCAGAGTAATTGCGGTATATTCTCCGGTGAGAAGAATTGGAAAGACAACCTATGCAATCCGGCTTGGAAGAAAACTGGCAAAGGAGGCAAATGTATTGTATCTGGGAATGGAAACTTACGGTGGAGAAGGTGGACATTTTCCGGAAGGAACACAGACACTGGCAGATGTCCTGTACTATGCAAGGCAGGAACAGAGCAATATCGGAACGGTACTTACAACTATTGTGAGACACTCGGAAAATCTGGATTATATAGTACCGATGCCTGTATCCGAAGACATTAAGGAGATTGACTCGGAAGAGTGGATCAGGCTGATACAGAAAATTATAGAACAAAGTATTTATGAAATCGTGATTCTGGATATGGATGAAGGCGTTCGGGACATTTACCGGGTGCTTCGGATCTGTAATGAGATTCACATGCTTACGATTGATGAGCCGGTCGCAGAGGCGAAGGTGGCGCAGTTCGAGGCAGAACTGGAACTTCTGGGCTACGAGGATGTCAGACGTAAGATCATACGAAAGGAGCAACGCACATGATACAGGCGGAACAGCTTCATGCGAGGATTCTGGAGGAACTGGATCTGTCCAGAGATATTCCGGATGAGGAGCTGACGGAGTTGATTCACCGCGTGCTGGACGAGGCATCCGGCAGAGAATATATACCGCTTGGGAAAAAGACGGAGCTTGGCAGAGAATTATTTAATGCATTCCGGAAATTTGATCTTCTTCAGGAATTTCTGGAAGATGATAAGATCACGGAGATTATGATTAACGGGACTGAGAATATATTTCTGGAGAAGGAAGGAAAACTGATCAGATCCGGGAAAAGGTTTGTTTCGCGGGAGAAGCTGGAAGATGTCATTCAACAGATCGTTGCAGGATCCAATCGAATCGTAAATGAAGCATCTCCAATCGTGGACGCAAGACTTCCGGACGGGTCGAGAGTAAATGTGGTACTGGGGCCCATCGCTTTAAATGGGCCCATAGTAACCATAAGAAAATTTCCAAAAGAAGCAATTACAATGAGACAGTTGATCCGGTGGGGTTCTATCTGCCGGGAAGTAAAAGAATTTCTGGTAAAGCTTGTTAGGGCAGGCTACAACATATTCATCAGTGGAGGAACCGGATCAGGCAAGACCACATTCCTGAATGCTTTATCGCAATACATACCAAAGGATGAAAGAATCATTACAATTGAGGACAACGCAGAACTACGGATTCTGGATATTCCAAACCTGGTAACTCTTGAGGCGAGATGCGCCAATCTTGAGGGAACAGGTGAGATTACTATACGCGAATTAATTCGGACGGCGCTTCGGATGAGACCAAATCGCATCATTGTCGGGGAAGTTCGCGGAGCCGAAGCAATTGATATGCTGCAGGCACTTATATGTACTATATAATAA
>PVML01022504.1_pt1 | contig 29975 bp, 26 predicted proteins | sample 1853371 | NCBI WGS metagenome assembly PVML01 (sample SAMN08533508, study PRJNA380276) | Human gut metagenome, whole genome shotgun sequencing project. | isolation source: participant 1, chromium library | host: Homo sapiens | collected 2017 | reverse complement strand
ATTCTTTTCTGTAATTTCTTTCATGATCAGGCCTTTGCTGTCTGCTTTCCTTCCACTGATCTCCTCTTTCAGAAGCAGGTCTTTCAGGAAAAGTCCGTTCACCGGAAGCTCTGTCAGCTGCCTCTCTCTGTTCGGAACGGTCTTCTGAATAATAAGAACGGTTCGGAGTTGTCCAGTTCATATTCTGTGCGTTCTGGGAAGATGGCTGCTGCTTATTTTCAGCCTCATATTTTTCTGTTTCATGTTCATCTACATCGTCCATGATCTCTGTTCTTTCATGATCCTGATCTTCATGAAGGAAGGAATCTTCACCATTCATTCTTCCTTCTTTGTTTTCTCTATCTTCTTCGTACATAGTAAAACGCTCCTTTCAAATACCTCTATCATCAATAAATCCTGGTCGGATTTGTTTTTCTTTCCTTTTGATGTCTATAATATACGTTCCATTTTTGATACAATTGTGATATAAATGTGTATATTTTGTGTCCTAATACAAACCAGATCACAAATCCCTTTTGATGGTACAGTAGACGGATTCTTACCGCCCGGGTATAATATAATGATACCAGGGTTAAAAGGTTAGAAATCCGATGCAAGCTTGCTTGCAAGAGGATTTTTGACCTTAGGACCCCAACATCATATAATACCACAGGTAAAGTAAGATGTCACCTGATCATGACAACAGGGAAATGAAAGAACAGGAGAACCAACAGAAAATGAAGATAAATGTAACCGGCATTGTAGCTGAATATAATCCTTTTCACAACGGACATGCCTATCAGATCAGAGAAACCAGAAAACGCACGGGCTGTGAATACTGCGTGGCTGTCATAAGCGGGGATTTTGTGCAGCGGGGCGAAGTATCTGTTTTCAGTAAATATCTTCGTACAAAAATGGCCCTTTTAAGCGGTGCAGACCTGGTCCTTGAGATCCCGTCTATTTTTGCAGTCAGCAGCGCCGAAGACTTTGCTGCCGGTTCTGTAGCGCTTTTAGATAACCTTGGAGTGGTTACCCACCTTTGCTTTGGCAGTGAAACCGGGGAAAGCGAAAATTTCATGGATGCAGCAAAAATCCTTGCAGACGAACCGGCTGCATTTTCAGAAAAGCTAAAAGAAAACCTGCAAAATGGTCTTACCTGGCCGCAGGCAAGAGTTCAGGCTTTAAATGAATTTATGCCTGACGGGGAAATCCCGCCTCTTTTAGATACACCCAACAATCTGTTAGGTGTAGAATACTGCAAAGCATTAATAAAAAGAAACAGTTCGATCTTGCCTATTGCCATCAGGCGAAAGGGAAACGGATATCACAGTGAAGATCTGGAAGGAGAACTGGCTTCAGCTTCCGCCATCAGAAAGGGAATCTTTTCAGAGTATCCGGCTACGGGTCAGTCTGGGGATGATCTGAACAGGAACGCATTTCTTTTCCAGGTTCCAAAAGAAATACGCAGTCTTTTTAAAGAGGAGCTTCCATTGCAGGCAAATGACCTGTCTGAGTTGTTAAATTACCGTCTTTTAACGTTAAATCGAGATCATGTACCATTTTCTTCTTTTGCCGATGTTTCTAAAGACATATCAGACCGGTTAGAACATGTTCTTTATGAGCAGGGAAACTTTAAAGAACGCATTTTCCAGTTAAAAACGCGTCAATATACCTATACCCGCATCAGCCGCTGTCTTCTGCATATCCTTCTGGGAATCACGGATGAAATGGTACTTGCCGGAAAAGAGGCCGGATACGCTCCCTATGCCCGCATCCTGGGATTTCGTAAAGACAAAGCAGCTTTGCTGGGAGAAATAAAAAAGCATGCCCGGATACCGTTAGTCACAAAGACTGCCGATGCATCCAGGATGCTTTCTGATACTGCAAATATGCTGTTTCAACAGGATCTGTACGCCTCTCATGTGCGCCAGAGTCTGCTGGCTGCGAAAACAGGACAGCCGGTGCGAAATGAATATACCCAGCCCATCTGTATTCTTTGATCATAACCGTTCAGCCATGTAAAGATCCAGGACTGAACGGTTATTCTTTACCAGATACAGTAAGTTCCGGCGCTAAAAGCCGCACGATCGCCGGGTCTGCATGTAAGAACCGAATCAGTTCCCTTATCTGCTATCCTGCTTTTTTCCGTTTCTCCTCTTCTGCCGGATCCGTTTCTTTTTTCTTTCTAAAAACAGCCCGCAGAAGAATATTTTTAGGAGTGTGTTCCATATCGATAAATTCCAGGATCTGGGTATTATAACCTCTGTACTCTAAGATCTGTGCCCGGATGGCATCTGTGTAAAGAGCTGCCATTCGTTCTTTGATCAGTCCATATTCCAGAACCGGCTGTAAAACAGGATTCTGGATCTGCTTATTCAGCTCATGCTGACAGCAGGGAACAGATAAAATAACTTTGGCACCCCAGCCAACTGCCTTTTCCAGGGCATAATCCGTAGCCAGGTCACAGGCATGAAGGGTAACTACCATATCTACATGATCTACGCCTTCGTAAGACGCAATATCCCCACAGGTAAAGCTTAATCTGTCATAGCCATAACGGACAGCCAGTTCCCCGCAGTGACGTATTACTTCTTCCTTCAGGTCCAGTCCAATGATCCTTACAGGATATCCCTTTAATTCCTTCAGATAATAATACATGGCAAAGGTAAGATAGGACTTTCCGCAGCCAAAATCAATGATGACATTTTCTTTCTTTTTGTCTAACTGAGGCAAAATATCTTCAATAAATTCCAGAAAACGGTTGATCTGGCGATACTTGTCGTAACGGCTGTGAATGATCTCCCCTTCTTTGGTCATAACACCCAGATCCACCAGAAACGGGACCGGTGTTCCTTCCGGAAGCAGATACTGTTTTTTCCGATTATGTTCTAAAGCTTTCTGGGTAATGATACGGGCCTGTTTTTTAAACTTTACCGTCATCTTTCCTTTTTTGCTTACAAGGACAGTGGCCTTGCCATTGGCAGATGTGATCTCTGCCTGGCGAAAATCCCGGCTTAAACAGTTTTCCACATAGAGGATCGCCTCTTCTTTTGTTAAATTTTTGTGGAAGGCCTGTTTGCCCCGCTGCTCCTCTGCCTGAAAGATCACTTCGCCCTTTAAAAGAAGGGGACGCAGCTTAGACTTTGAAAAAGCGTCTGCATCTGCAGGATTGCTTAAAAGGATACGTTCCAGATCCTTATCCAGGCAAAATTCAAGGATCTGACGCAGTCTGGCCTGTTCACTGATCTCTGTCATATATCTTTATCTCCCCTCAGTCTTTTGTAAAAAATGTTTCCGCAATGGATACAAGCTCAGAAAAGTCATGGATCACAGCAGCAGGCTTTTGTACTGTTCCAAATCCGTAGGCAGCATGAACAAAAGGAATACCTGCATCATTAGCTGCCTGTTCATCCATGGCTGTATCGCCAACATAAAAGCTTACGTCTAAATGGTTGCGCTTTATTACCAGGGAAATATTTTCAGCCTTGGAAAGATTGGTATTTCCATAACATTCAATATCTGTAATATATTTTTTCAGGTCACAGGCTTCCATAAGTACTTCAATATAGCCGCTCTGACAGTTGCTTACAATAAACAGTTCATAAGTTTTGCTGAGTTCAGCGAGAACCTTTGCTACATTGGGATAAAGAGTTCCGGGGTGATCTAAAAGATACCTGTTTTCATAGTCCATGCAGGCAGCCATTACTTCCATCCGCTTTTCTTCAGGAAGATCCGGAAACAAAGCATCCCCAAAGTCTTTCATATTTTTGCCCATATTCCGGCTGATCATATCCGGTGTGATGAGCCTTGGCCCTTTTAACAGCTTTTCAGCTGCCACCTGCCATGACTGTGCCACCTGAACCGCAGAATCCCACAAGGTTCCGTCTACATCAAAAATAATTCCTTTTTTCATTTTGCCTGTTCCCTTCTCATTCTTTCCAGTTTTTTCTTAGAAGCTGCGGATATTTATCCAGATGTGCATGGTCATTAAAGCACTCTAATGTAAAACGTTCATTTTTCTCATCCCAGAGCAGTTCTGTGATGCTGCAGTTTTCCAGCTCTTTCCCCAGGATACGAAAACGGCTTAAGGGGATTCCTGTATAATAGGCGGCCATGATACGGATCAGTCCTCCATGAGTCACGACTGCGACCCGTTCATAACCAGTCTTTACCAGTTCTTTTAATACAGGATCCGCCCGTTTTACTACGTCAGCAGCACATTCACCACCGGGATAAGCCAGATCTTGTTCCATTTTTGCCTGTTCTTTCTTAAAATCAGCAAATTTTACAGCGATCTCTTCATCAGAAAGGCCTTCCATTTCCCCAAAATCGATCTCCCTAAGTTCCGGGCAGATGGTATGTTCTACATTCCAGTACAGATTTGCTGCCTGGGCTGTCTCTACTGCCCGCAAAAGATCGCTGGAGTACACAGCCTGGATTTTTTGTGGGAAAAGCCGCTCGCCTAAAAGGGCTGCCTGACGGTAGCCCTCTTCACAAAGATCAACATTTACATTGCACAGGCGGCTGTTCTGCCGTCCATGACGGATGAGATATAATTTCATAAGTATAAGTCCTGTTTATAGATCAATGTTCAAATATTAGTTCTTAAAACTGTGGATCGGAGCCGGTATACGTCCTCCTCTGGTAACGAATTTCTCACAGGAGAAAGTATTTACCGGGATGATAGGCGCATAGCCTAACAGACCGCCAAATTCTGCGGTATCTCCCACTTTTTTGCCAATAACCGGGATCAGACGAACCGCTGTGGTCTTCTGGTTCACCATACCGATCGCTGCTTCATCTGCAATGATACCTGCGATCGTGGTAGATGGTGTATCTCCCGGAATTGCGATCATATCAAGACCTACTGAGCAGACACAGGTCATGGCTTCCAGCTTCTCAATGGTAAGAGCTCCAAGACTTCCAGCATCGATCATTCCCTGATCTTCGCTGACTGGGATAAATGCACCGCTTAAGCCGCCTACATAGGAAGACGCCATAACGCCGCCCTTTTTAACCTGGTCATTTAACATGGCAAGAGCTGCGGTAGTTCCCGGAGCACCTACCCGTTCCAGTCCGATCTCTTCCAGGATCTCAGCTACGCTGTCACCTACAGCCGGTGTAGGAGCTAAAGAAAGGTCAATGATGCCAAATGGGATACCCAGACGTTTGGATGCTTCCTGGGCTACCAGCTGGCCTACACGGGTGATCTTAAAAGCAGTCTTCTTAATGGTCTCACAAAGGACTTCAAAATTTTCCCCTCTTACCTTTTCCAAAGCTACTTTTACAACACCAGGGCCGCTGACACCTACATTGATGATGGCATCTGCCTCTGTTACGCCGTGGAAAGCACCTGCCATAAAGGGATTATCGTCCGGAGCATTGCAGAATACAACCAGTTTTGCACAGCCTAAGGAGTCATTGTCTTTGGTTGCCTGTGCAGTTTCTGTTACAATACGTCCCATAAGCTCAACTGCATCCATATTCAGACCGGTTTTTGTGGAACCAACATTGATGGAGCTGCATACCCGGTCTGTGGTTGCCAAAGCTTCCGGGATAGAAAGGATCAGGTTTCTATCTGCGGTGGTCATACCCTTGCTTACAAGAGCAGAATAACCGCCGATAAAATTGACTCCTACTTCCTTGGCAGCTCTGTCTAAGGTTTTTGCAATGGTCACAAAGTCTTCCGGCTTTTTGCAGGCAGAACCGCCTACTAAAGCGATGGGGGTAACAGAAATCCTTTTATTTACGATGGGGATACCAAAATCCCTTTCAATATCTTTTCCTGTAGAAACCAGATCCTTTGCCAGTGTCGTGATCTTTTTATAGATTTTTTCATTTAAAGCATCCAGATTGCTGTCTGCGCAGTCAAGTAGGCTGATGCCCATGGTGATCGTGCGCACATCCAGTTTCTCATGTTCGATCATATTGTTGGTTTCATTTACTTCATAAATATTAATCATGACCCGTTTTTCCTTTCAGATGTTAGTAAAAGCAGCAGAAATTAGATTCTGTGCATTTTTGTAAAGATCTCTTCTCGCTGGATCTTAACAGTTACACCGATCTCTTCTCCCACTTTTTCCAGTTCATCTGCAACTTCGCCAAACGTTTTTTCGATTTTGGTCACATCCACGATCATCATCATGTTAAAATAATCCTGTACAATGGTCTGGGAGATGTCCAGGATATTTACATGGTTCTCTGCCAGATAGGTACATACCTTTGCGATAATGCCTACAGTGTCTTTTCCTACTACTGTGATGATTGCCTTACTCATTTTTCATTCTCCTCTTCATAAATAGTGAACCGCAATGTCCGTATAAACAGACATGGGGTTTGGATATGATTAAAGTGATCTATAAATATATCACTTCACCCATTTTATCTCTGGGCGCAACGGAAATAGAAAAATCCGATGCTCCATAGGGGCAGTCACCTTCATCAATCTCCAGGCGGACTGTCTCATAAGCCAGCTCTGCATAATTATTTTCTTTGCTTAAATGCCCTAAGAAGATTTTTTTCAGGTTATCATGAAGGATATTATTTAACAATCTCCCTGCATTTTCATTGGATAAATGACCGTGATCCCCAAGGATACGACGTTTTAAATAATAAGGATAAGGGCCTGTTTCCAGCATACGCACATCATGATTTGATTCCAGCAATAAAGCATCCAGTTTCTGAAGATGGTCAATGATATACTGGTCAAAATGTCCCATATCTGTGGCTACAGCAACGGCATTAGAGCCATTTTCCACCCGGTAAGCCACCGGATTGACAGCATCATGATCGATTTTAAAAGGCTTTACCGTCAGATCCCCCACCTGAAAATCCACATCTGGCTCAATAGGGGATAAAAGGCTGGTATCAAAAGTTCCCAAAGTCTTGCAGGCTGCGATCTCATCCAGAGTTTCTTTTGTCCCGTAAATGGGAAGATGATATTTTCTGGAAAGAACTCCCAGTCCCTTGATATGGTCTGAATGCTCATGAGTCACTAAAATACCCGTTACATCAGAGCCTGTGAGCCCAATATCATTTAAACCTTCCTGGATCCGTTTATTGCTGATGCCTGCATCCACTAAAAGATGGGTATGATCAGAACCTATGTAAATACAATTACCGCTGCTGCCGCTTGCTATGCTTACCATTCTCATGTTGTTTCATTATCCTTATCTTTTGCCCTTTCTAAAAGGGCATCTATCTGTTTTCTGGTCTCTTCTTCAGAACCGCTGTTATTGATCTCCTGATCCGAAAAGCTGCGAAAGGCCTCTTCTGACACCTGATTTGCTATGATGCTCTCCGCTTTTTCATCTGAATAACCGCGGCTTTCTTTCAGGCGCCGGATCCGTACGTCTCTTGATGTATAAAGATACCACATTTCATGGCAGATGTCACGAAATTCTTTTGAAGGGATCGCTGCTTCGATCACTACCGGCTGCTGAAGGGCATGTTCACGGGCCTCTTCTCTCACCGCTTCCCACACAAGGGGATGAGTTAAACGGTCGATCTCTTCTCTTTTTAACGGATCCTTAAAAATAATATCTGCCATGACCTTTCGGTCGATCTGACCATTTTCCTGCAAAATAACAGGGCCTAAAAAAGCACAGACTGCCTTATAAGCATCTTTTCCCGGCTCCATCAGGCTTCTGGCTGTCAGATCTGCCTGTATCACATAAAAACCATATTTTTCCTGTAAAAATGACAAAACCGTGCTTTTTCCGGCACCTACACCTCCGGTCAGTCCGATCACCGGATATCTGCTATCTTTTGGCATATGCGTTCACTTCCTAACCAGGAAGCCGCATCAGGACGGCTTCCCTATTAATTCCAGATATTCCTACTTTGCATCAAACCAGGAAGCACCTGTTTTTGCGTCTACTTCCAGAGAAACCTTTAAGTTTGCTGCATGTTTCATTTTATCAGTCAGGATTTCCTTTACCTCATCTACTTCATTTTCTGCTGTTTCGATGAGAAGCTCATCGTGGATCTGCAGTACGATGCGGGAAGAAAGACCTCTCTTTCGCAGTTCTCTGTCCACTGCGATCATGGCAATCTTCATAATATCTGCGGCTGTTCCCTGGATCGGGGAATTCATTGCCACACGTTCCCCAAACTGCCGCTGCATGAAGTTAGAAGATTTAAATTCCGGGATCGGTCTGCGTCTTCCATACAATGTAGTCACATATCCCTGTTCCTTTCCCTGCTTTACCAGATCATCCAGAAACTCCTTTACTTTCGGGTATGTTTCAAAATAGCGTTCAATGTACTCTTTGGCTTCTTTTCTGGAAATACTTAAGTCTTCGCTAAGACCAAAAGCGCTGATGCCGTATACAATACCGAAATTAACTGCTTTGGCATTTCTTCGCTGAAGAGGTGTTACTTCCTCTAAGGGAACATGGAATACCTGGGATGCCGTGGTGGCATGGATATCCCTGGATTCTCTGTAGGCCTCGATCAGGCGTTCATCTCCTGACATATGGGCTAAAATACGCAGCTCGATCTGGGAATAGTCTGCATCTGTAAATACATAACCTTCTTTGGGAACGAATACTTTTCTTATCTGACGTCCCAGTTCCATGCGTACAGGGATATTCTGTAAATTTGGCTCTGTACTGCTGATACGTCCAGTGGCAGTAATGGTCTGGTTGAACTTTCCATGAATACGGCCGTCCTCACCGATATAAGCGGCAAGCCCTTCTGCATAGGTAGAATTTAACTTGGTCAGCTGACGGTAATCCAAAATCTTCTGTACTACCGGATGCTCCGGGGCCAGTTTTTCCAGAACTTCTGCTGCTGTGGAATAACCTGTTTTTGTCTTTTTCCCTCCAGGAAGCTGCATCTGGCCAAACAGGATCTCTCCTAACTGTTTCGGGGAATTAATATTAAATTCTTTACCGGTTTCTGTATAGATCTCTGTTTCCAGTTTCTTTATGCCAACCTTTAAGGCATCGCCGTATTCTTTTAATTTATCCCGCTTTACCAGGATGCCCTCCTGCTCCATATGCCACAGGCTGTAGATCAGAGGCATTTCGATCTCTGTGTACAATTTGTACATTTCTTCCTGCTCTAAGCGGTTCTTTAAAGGCTCTGCTGCCTTCCATGCAATATAGCCCATATAGCAGGCGCATGCAACTGCATTTTCATCTCCTTCTTCCACCAGATCTCCCAGATTGCCTTTGCCGATCAATTCACTTTGGGACGGAATGGTCATAGAAAGATAATCTCTTGCCAGATCGTCATATCCATAGGTATCCTTTAATGGATTCAAAAGATAACCTGCTACTCCAGCATCATATACAGGTGCCTGATCCATAAGATCTAATAACGGCAGCATGGATTTCAAGTCTAATACCCACACAGAATGGGAAGCCTTTTCACTGCAAAGCTTCTTTACCTCTTCAATCAGCCATTCACCTGTTATCTGTCCCTGTGCAGCTGTGATGCAATAAATCTCTTCCGGACCTGTGCAGATTGCCAGGGCTGTTACGGGAAGATAGGCTGATTTTACCTTTTTGCCGGATTTAACAGTTCCGTCTGCTTCAAAGGAAAAGGAAAGCTGTTCTGCTTCCTCTGGTGCAGCAGCTTTGCTTCCTGTGATCAGCTGCAGACCGATAACCGGTGCTTTGGCAGCTGCTTTCAAGATCTTCTCTGCTTCTTTTTTATCTGCAACTGCTTTAAAATGCTTCTGGATCTTTTCTTCTTCGCTGTCTGTCCCGCTCATAGAAGCTGCATCAAAACGGCTTAAAATGGACTTAAATTCCATCCGCTTCATGAATTTAAAAGCTTCTGGCGTATATAAATCACCGATCAGCGCTTCTTCATAGGAAAATGGGATCGGACAGGTAATACAGATCTGGGCCAGTTCTTTACTCATCTGGGCCATGTCATAATGCTCCATCAAAGCCTTCTGGGCTCTTGGCGGCTTGATCTCTGCCACATGAGCATAGGCATTTTCAATAGAACCATAAGTCACGATCAGGTTTGTCGCTGTTTTTTCACCAATCGAAGGCACGCCGGGAATATTGTCGGAGGTATCTCCCATAAGAGCTTTTACATCAATAAATTCCGTTGGTGTTACCTGATATTCCCGCTTCACATCATCAGGATAATAATCATAGATATTGGTAGTTCCCTTGCTTGTCTTAGGAATACGGATCTTAATATGCTCATCTGCCAGCTGTAAAAGGTCACGGTCTCCGGAAACCACAGAGACCTCGATTCCTTCGCTCTGGCAGCGCTTTGCCACCGTTCCTAAAATATCATCTGCTTCATAGCCTTCCATGGTAAGAATCGGGATATTCATCGTCTGGAGCGCTTCCTTCATCAAAGGAACCTGCTCCCGCAGTTCTTCCGGCATAGGCTTTCTGGTGCCTTTGTAGGCGTCAAACATCTTATGACGGAACGTAGGCGCAGACAAATCAAAGGCCACTGCCAGGTGGTCGGCCTGTTCCTCTTCCAGTATTTTAAACATGATATTTAAAAAGCCGTAGACTGCATTGGTATGAAGACCTTCTGCATTGGTCAGATCCGGAACCCCGTAAAAGGTCCGGTTTAAAATACTGTGTCCGTCAATAAGTACCAGTTTATTGCTCATAATCATATAAGTCCTTTTCTTCGTTTATTGTCAGAATCCAGTCTGGCTCCAGATACGTACCTGCATGATAAGTATCGTAAAAACAGACCAGAAACAAAGGGTATTTACTGCATAAATGGCATTCTGCAAAAGCTTCAGCGTATGGATCCTCTGTCTGGAAACCTCCAGTGCCGTTTCCAGGGCACCTTTAATATTGTAAGTGCCGGATTCCTCATCCAGCTGTCGGATACCTACGTCTACTGTAAAGTATATCTCAAGTTCCTCTCTGCAATCCGGACAATGATCAATATGCTCCACAAATGCCTTTAATTCTTCATCTGTTATGCTGCCATTGATATAGGGCATGACCAGACGTTCTGCCTCCCTGCAGGTCATGGCAGTCACCTCCTTTTGCAGCAAAGCCGCTGCACAAATTAAAACATGATTCAGCTATCATCATACACTAAAAATCCCGCTTTTTCAATGCGGTCTTTTGAGGCCTGCCGGAGTCAAAACTTATTTTTCGAAACCACTTGCCAAAACAAAAAACATATGGTAAAATAATGAACGTTGTGAAGGTAAGCCGGCGTGTCGGAATGGCAGACGATGCAGACTCAAAATCTGTTGCGGGTAATCGCGTGCGGGTTCAAGTCCCGCCGCCGGCATTACACCCTTGGCAGGGAGAAACCTTGGAAATAACGTGAATGCGTTGTTTTCAAGGTTTTTTTCTATTATAGATTCCTCCGGAAGGAGGAATTTCCTATTATACAAAAAACACCTTAGGCAGAAGCTTTTCTGTCTAAGGTGTGAAAATCATTGTAAATATTCTGTTATTCTTCATACATTGGCGTGATCTGATAGTCAATATCACGCTTATTTCCGCCCATTTCTTCATAAACCTGGGCAATCCGTTTAAATACGATCTTCCCGTCTTCTTTTCTTGTGTGGTTTAATATCAGAAGAAAGCGGGCTGTATTGTACTGGGTAAATATGTCACCGTAACGAAGGGTATTTTTAATCGCATCTCCTAAAAGTTTGCCTTTTTTTGCGGCAACTGCCTTCTGCACCGGCAGTTTCTTCCTATTTATAATGGTACATTGCATAAGACAGCAGAATATCTCTGTACGGGCAGAGATTCTTTTAAGGGAACCGTACACATCCATAAAAGTAGGATAACGGACATTCATATACCCGTTCCTTGCTTTTTCTGGTCGCTTCTATCAGACTTAACTGGATATCATCCAGATCTTCATATCCACCTTTTAAATACTGGCTGATCTTTCGGAAGCGCTTCATCATCTCTTCTGAAAGAGTCTGGTCGGAAACTTCCGTATAATCGTGAGCTATTTTCTCATATACCTGATAAGCTTTTTCGTATTGCCCCAATGCGATCAGGGCATCTAACTGTCCCAGCTGCCATTCTTCATAAGGTTCAATACTTACAGCTGTGGTATACAGTGTATACAGATCTTCCCAGAGCTCATTTTCTCTTAAGGTATCTGCGATCCGATTGGTACAGTTACGGTACAGCTCCTTATAATGAAGGTTTTCCGGGATCGCCCATTCCTCAATGGAATTACTGGCAAGAAAAGGGCCTCTGTAAAGAAGCCATGCTTCCTTTAACATCCGAAGCCGTTCCTCTTCTGGCACCTGGCTGCTTTCATCGATCAGCCGTTTGAACTCTGCCGCATCTACAAATACAGGTATCTCTGATTTCCAGATGCAGTTTCCATTTTCAATGACAATGTATTCATCTCCTGGAACATTTGCATCCATGAGTATTTTTCTCAAACGATAGATAACATTATTGATGCTGTTGTTTTTGTTGCTTAATTCTCCTGATTTGTAAAGGTCGGCCATCAGCTTTTCTTTCGATATCTGATAACCAGGACTGATCATCAACAGCTGGAACAGCTGTGCCAGACGGCCGGCAGAGGAACGCCCCATGTTTACTCTCTCATCCCCGTACCAGACAGAAAAATCCCCTAATAATTTTACATATAACCTTTTCTCTTTCACCTCATTGTAACCCCTTTGTAACTTTATTACTGTTATTTACTGTAGCACAAGGGGGAGTTATTTTCAATACTCATTTCGCAGTCTTTCTGTGCTCTAAAGCGTTCCACCAGTCCGGCTTTTTTCCTGCCGATCACATTTTTCAGTTCTTTTTCTGTGAGCCCGCCGTTAAAATACATACGGGCCATATCCATAGGTACAGTGCCTACTTCGGCAACCAGTTCAAGATACGTCATTTCACAATCCTCCCGTTTTTATCCTGCGTGCAGAAATATTTTGACACGCTTATTTACTATATGAACGGTAAGGAAAATATATTACTCTTATTTCTTCAAAAATTTGTAAGTTTTTCTTCAAACAGGAGTCATGAAAATAAGGTAAAATATATTTAAGTAAATGTTACCTGTCACAGGAACATACTATACAAAGGAGGAATCTTATGGATACCAATAAAAAGATCATTTTAGGCGCAGCAGGTGCCGCCGTGGTCATAGGTGCTGCTTCTATCGGACTTATCCTTAGCCGGGCTCCAGCAGATACAGACCTTTCTACTATACATACGCAGGCGGAGACAACAGCACCGGAAACAACGGCTGAAACAGTGGCTGTAACTGAAAGTCCTTCTGTGACTGAGAGCGAAACGGTAAAAGAGGCAGCTTCCGGTATCAGTGTGCAGCTTGAGACTTACTCTTCCGGAAATATTTCTATTCAGTATCCAGTGGTAAGCCAGATGGATGATGCTGCAAAGCAGGATCAGGTCAATGAGCTTTTAAAGACAAATGCTCTCTCTATTATCCAGGCAAATGATCTGGATGAAAGTAAGGATACGCTTACCGTAAAATGTGAGGTTATTTCTGCAGACCGAAAACGTCTCACTTCTGTGTACAAGGGTGATCGCATGTCTGAAGGGGCTGCTTATCCGGTCAGCGTTTTTTACACAAATACAGTAGATCTGAACCAGGTGCGTGATCTGGGGCTTTCTGATTATACGGACGCTTATACTATGGCCGGTTATGTTTTAAGTGATGATGTGGAATTTCTGGGTGTAACACAGGATACAAAAGATGCATTTTTGGAGTATCGTGACAGTCTGGATCTGGATATCCTTACAGAAGTATTTGACGGGGCTGACTTCCCATTGGCATCAGAAACTGCATGGCCGGAATCTTTTAGTTATGAAAATCACGGCACCATCTGTTTTTCTGTTCCGGTACCCCATGCTTTAGGCGATTATGTGATCGTAACTTTTAATCCTTCTACTAAGTAGTCGTTGCTATAATCGCTTCTTTCCGTTATAATAGAGGGCAGACAAGACAGACAAGTATCTGTCTTATACAACACGAATAAGGAGCAGCAAAAAACTATGGAAAATGTAATTGTTTTTGATCATCCACTGATTCAGCACAAGATTTCTATTCTGAGAAATAAGAACACAGGCACCAACGAATTCCGTGCTCTGATTGAAGAGATCGCTATGCTGATGGGATATGAGGCTTTAAGAGACCTTCCACTGGAAGATGTAAAGGTTGAAACACCATTAGAGACCTGTATGACCCCTATGATCGCAGGCCGTAAGCTGGCGATCGTACCTATTTTAAGAGCCGGTCTTGGTATGGTAAATGGTATTCTGGCACTGGTTCCAAGTGCAAAGGTTGGCCATATCGGTCTTTACAGAGATGAAGAGACTCATGAGCCGCACGAATATTATTGCAAGCTTCCGGACCCTATTGAAGAGCGTACCATCGTTGTTACTGACCCTATGTTAGCAACCGGCGGTTCTGCCATTGCAGCTGTTAACTTTATCAAGCAGCATGGCGGAAAGAAGATCAAATTTATGGCGATCATCGCAGCTCCGGAAGGTCTTAAGAAGCTTCAGGAAGCACATCCTGACATCCAGATCTATATTGGACATCTGGATCGCTGCTTAAATGAGAATGCGTATATCTGTCCTGGTCTTGGAGATGCAGGCGACCGTATTTTCGGAACCAAATAAAATAAGTATAAGAACCACAAAACCCGCCAGCTGGCGGGTTTTGTGGTATTATGAATCTCACAGCCTGTGGTCATCGTTTTTTTCATCCATGAAATACAAAATCCCCGCCATCAGACGGGGACTGTATCATTTTCTATTTAACAACTCTTGGTTTTCTGGTTGCTCTCTTCTTTGGCGCCGGAGCCTCTTCACGGTTTTCTTTTGCTACGATATTGTCCTGGCTCTTGTAAATAGAGTGAGCGGAAACACCGCCTCTTACGCTGGATAATGGGTAGATGTTGGTTTCCTTACCTACAACAGTTCCTGGATTAAGAACGCTGTTGCAGCCTACTTCTACGCCATCGCCAAGGATCGCACCGAATTTCTTGAATCCGGTAGCTACGTCTTTATCTTCTGCATGTACTACAACTAAGGATTTATCAGATTTTACATTAGATGTAACAGCACCTGCTCCCATGTGAGCTTTGTATCCAAGTACAGAATCGCCTACATAGTTGAAATGAGGGATCTGTGCTCCGTCAAAGATTAAAGCATTCTTTAATTCACAGGAGTTTCCTACAACAGCACCTGCACCGATGATCACATTTCCTCTTAAGAATGCGCTGTGACGTACATTTGCACCTTCACAGATGATCATTGGGCCCGCCATCATAATGGTAGGTGCAACTTTTGCACTCTTGTGTACCCAGATATCATTGCCGATCTTGCGATATTCATTTTCAGGAAGAAGAGGTCCTAAAGAACGGATAAAATCACCGATTTCAGGAAGTACTTCCCAAGGATAGGTATGGTTATCAAAAATTCTCTCTGCGATTGTATGGCTTGTGTCAAACAGCTCTTTAATTTTCATTTCCTTCAGTTTCATCGTAATCAGTTCTCCTTTTTTGTTTTGTAAAAGGCGGCAGCCGCGTCAAAAAGTCCCCGCATATCATACTGGTTATTCAGTCTGGTTACGTTCACAGTGCGCACAGCAACAAAACGTTCCAACTTTTCCATGTATTCATCTGATGTAATGGAGCCTTCCGCCACATAAGTCAGACCCTTTTCCCAGCTGGCAGTCAGCTCAGGGTTTAACAATTGTCTGATGGAGTGATCTACCACTTCATAAACCATCTCTCCCAACAGGGATGGTGTGATCACCTGGGTCTTTTGATTTAAACTCAGGTATTTGATACTGACCAGTTTTTTCAGTATCTCTGCTCTGGTAGCACTGGTGCCGATGCCGCTTCCCTTGATCTGGGCACGCAGCTCCTCATCTTCGATCAGCTGGCCGGCATTTTCCATAGCCAGGATCATGGAACCGGAGGTATATCTTTTTGGTGGAGAAGTTTCTCCTTCCTTCACCTTCAGATCCGCTATAGTAAGTATATCATTTTTTTTCAAATCTGCAAGCACCTGTAACAGCAGAGTTCGGTCAACTTTGGGAATTTCCCCGTTTTTTTCATCTGTCTGTGAAGGATTTCCTTCTTTTTCATCGGAAAAGGTCTCCTGGATGCTGCTTTTCTTTGCCAGATTTACATCTGCCACCTTTAAATAGCCTGGTTCTGACAGTACTTTAAAGTTGGCAAAAAACTGTTCTTTTTTCCGCTCCAGTACAAGACTGTATTTCTGGTAAATGGCAGCCGGATAAAAAATGCTTAAAAACCGGCGGCAGATTACCTGGTAAACTTTCTCAGACAAAGGTGACAGCCCACGCAGGTTTCCCATTCCCTGTCCTGTAGGGATAATGGCATAGTGGTCTGTGATCTGTTTGTCATTCACATAGCGGGTCTTGGCGATCCCTTTAAAGCTTCCCATATCCATGGCCTCCTTTGCAAAAGCAGTCATAGGTTCATAACGCATAAGACCATTGATATTTTTATAAATTTCCTTTGCAACTGCAGTGGAAAGAACTCTGGCATCTGTTCTGGGGTAAGTGACCAGTTTCTTCTCATACAGTTCCTGGACTACTTTTAAGGTCTCATCAGGACTGATCTTAAACATTTTGGAGCAGTCGTTCTGAAGTTCTGCAAGGTTATATAAAAGAGGCGGATTTTTTGTCTCTTTCTTCTTTTCTTTAGAAAGAACCCTGGCTTCTAAAGGCGGCTCTTCTTTTAAATAAGCGATCAGCTCTTCTGCCTTTTCCCGTTCTTTAAAACCATTGTCCTTATATAAATAAGGGGTTCCTAAGTACTTTGAGCCTTCTGCTGCTTTCCATTCAGCATCTAAAAGAATCGGCGTACCATCTTGTGCAGCTGCCTGGAAGCTTCCCAGGACGCGATAAAAGGGTGTTTTTACGAAGTTTCGTATCTCACGCTCTCTGCGCACTACCATCCCAAGTACACAGGTCATAACACGGCCCACAGAAAGGACTGTAAATTTCGTTCCCAGATACTGAGACATAGACGGGCCATAGCGTAATGTGAGCACTCTGGAAAAATTGATACCCATAAGGTAATCTTCTTTTGCCCTTAAATAAGCAGATGCAGACAGATTATCGTATTCCGACTCGTCTTTTGCGTCGCGGATACCACGCAGGATCTCTTCTTCTGTCTGGGAGTCGATCCATACACGCTTTTGACGTTTGTCCTTTACACCGGCCATCTGGGCCACCAGACGGTAAATGTACTCTCCTTCACGCCCGGAGTCCGTGCAGACATAGATGGTATCTACATCTGGTCTGGTAAGAAGGCCTTTTACGATGGAAAACTGCTTACTTACACCAGGTATTACTTCATATTTAAATTCTTTCGGCAGAAAAGGCAGCGTATTCAAACTCCACCGTTTGTATTTCATATCGTAGGCTTCCGAATAGCTCATAGTCACCAGATGACCTACGCACCAGGTAACGATGGCATCTTCCGACTCAATATAGCCGTCTCCACGGCGTCCACGTATCTTTAACGCGTCTGCAAACTGCTGGGCTACACTGGGCTTTTCTGCAATGTATAATGCTTTTGACATTTGATCCCGCAAATTTCACAAGGCTTCCTGGCGGAAGTCTTCTTGATACTTCTTAACTTTAAGACATATTTTGTAAGTATAGCATTTTTTTCAGGGTCTTGCAAGAAAAAACAGCCCAGAATCATATTCTGAGGTTACAGTTCAAAGCTAAATTATAACCTTCAAAATAACAGATCATGGGCTGTCAGCAAATGTGCTTATATATTCATGAATCTAAAAGATCAGGAACCTTCTGCTGTGTTTCTGCCATTATTCTGCATAGAACTTATAAATGGTGGTTGTCTTATAAGTATCTCCTGCTTTTAAAATAGGTGATGGGAAATTTACCTTGTGGCAGGCATCTGGGTAATACTGTGTTTCAAAGCAAAAAGCATGGCGTCTGTCGTAGTGGGCACCACCCTTTCCCGGACGTTCATCTTTTAAGAAGTTTGCAGTATAAAACTGCATTCCAGGAAGATCTGTGTATGCTTCCATGACGCGTCCGCTTACAGGATCTTTTGCCTTTCCTGCAATACCAAGAACACCTGCTTCATGGTTTAATACCCAGTTATGGTCATATCCATGTCCAAAGTTTAAAGCTTCAAAATCAGCCTCAATATCCTGACCGATCGGTTTCATTTTACGAAAATCCATAGGGGTTCCTTCTACTGGAAGGATCTCTCCTGTGGGAATGGAAACCGCATCTGCAGGAGTATATGTATCTGCTGCCAGCCATACCTGCTGTTCTAATACCGGGCCGCTGTTATGGCCGGCCAGATTGAAATAGCAATGGTTGGTAAAATTGGCAACCGTATCTGCATCACTGATCATGTGATAATCGATCTTTACGCAGCTGTCTTCTGTCAGAGTATAGCTGATACGGATCTTTGCATTTCCAGGATATCCCTGATCTCCATCAGGACTGTTCAGGAAGAAATCAAGGCGGCTTCCTTCGCCTGTCTCATATGACCAGCACTCCCACATGCGGTAATGATACAAATCAGGACCGCTGTGCAGGTTGTTAGGACCATTGTTGACTTCCAGCTTATAATCTTTTCCGTCAATGGTGATCACTGCGTTTCCAATCCGGTTTGCGTTTCTGCCGATAGGCGCCCCAAAATGAGGTGTATTTACCTGATAACTTTCCAGATCATCATAGCCTAAGATCACGTCTGCCATATTTCCTTCACGGTCCGGAACCAGCATCTTAGTCCAGGTAGCCCCCAGATCAATGAAAGATGCGCTGACACCGCTTTTGTTGGTCAGTGTGTATTCATATACCTTTTCCCCGGAAAGCATAACACCAAACTCTTTTTTCTGAATTGCCATACCAAATCCTCCTTAATTTAATGGTAACAGTTCAGCCTTGCGAAGATTTAGTGTCAAACGTACGTTGAAAACTTGTTTTCATAAGTGCTTTTGGCTCTAAATCTTCATAAGATGGACATCCAAAGCTTCTTGTCCGCAGCAAGCGGGCAAGAAGCTGCAAGGCTGAACTGTAACATTCAATGTCCCCCTGGCAGACTGCCGGGAGGACAAAGCATTTTTCGTTATTCCTTATTACTTAGCTGCGATATATCCCTTAGCTGTAAGAAGTTCTGCACACAGAACGGCACCGCCTGCTGCACCTCTTACTGTGTTGTGGGAAAGACCTACAAACTTGTAGTCATATACAGTGTCTTCTCTTAAACGGCCTACAGAGATGCCCATTCCATGCTCAAAATCTACATCCAGGCTTACCTGTGGACGGTTGTCTTCTTCCAGATACTGGATGAACTGCTTTGGAGCGCTTGGAAGTTCCAGTTCCTGAGGAAGTCCTTTAAAGTTTACTAATTTCTCGATCAGCTGCTCTTTGGTTGGTTTCTTTCTGAATTTAACAAATACAGCTGCTGTATGTCCGTTTAATACAGGAACACGGATGCACTGGCAGGTGATAACCGGGCTCTCTGCCTTTACGATCACGCCGTTTTCAATGTGGCCCCAGATACGAAGCGGCTCCTGCTCACTCTTTTCTTCTTCTCCGCCGATGTATGGGATGATGTTTCCTTCCATTTCTGGCCAGTCTTTAAAGGTCTTTCCTGCGCCGGAAATTGCCTGATAGGTAGTTGCTACTACTTCGTATGGCTCATATTCCATCCATGCAGTTAAAACAGGTGCATAGCTCTGGATAGAACAGTTTGGCTTTACTGCGATAAAGCCTCTGGTAGTTCCCAGACGCTTTTTCTGGAATTCGATCACGTCAAAATGCTCTGGATTTACCTCCGGAACAACCATAGGAACATCTGGAGTCCAGCGATGTGCACTGTTGTTGGAAACAACAGGAGTTTCTGTCTTTGCATATTCTTCCTCAATAGCACGGATCTCATCTTTGGTCATATCTACGGCACTGAATACGAAATCAACGCTGGCAGCTACTTTCTCTACCTCGTTTACATTCATAACAACCAGCTTCTTTACTGCTTCCGGCATAGGAGTAGTCATTTTCCAGCGGTCTCCTACTGCTTCCTCATAGGTCTTTCCTGCAGATCTTGGGCTGGCAGCTACTGTAACTACCTCATACCATGGGTGATTCTCTAACAGAGAGATAAATCTCTGTCCGACCATACCTGTTGCACCTAAGATACCAACTCTTAATTTCTTTTCCATCGTTTTTCTCCTCATCTCTTACAGGGCCATGGGGAGCCGCTGCTTTCGTTTTTGTCCCGTATTGGGGAATCTTTCCCTATCCTATAACAAAGTCGGGAAAATTGCAACAAGAAATTCGCCATTTGCGCACATTTGTATTTACCACGCGGACGCTGACTTATTTTTGTTCGTCAGTGACTTTATTATAAACGGACCTTTGTACCTTTTCCATCTCTTTTTGCCAGTTTTAACCTGTTTAAATGAACTTCTTTGCCTTTATAGTCGATCACTGGATTCTCGCCGATGAGGTATACTTTCTCCAGTTCTTCATTTTTCGCCAGACGAATGCCCCGGACACCTCTGGAGGCTTTTTTAAGAACAGAGATTTCCTCTAATGGGAAGCGCAGGAAGCTGCCTGCTGTAGTCTGGAGAACAACATCTGTTTCACCGTTTATCATGGTTACAGAAATCACGCTGTCTTCGTCCTGGAGCTTGGTTGCAGCTACCATACGATTATTCGTCTCAAATTCTTCTCCAGGCACCTGTTTTACCATAGCAAGGCGGGTTGCAAATAAAAGGATGCGGCCTTTCAGTTCACGGGCTGTAGTGAGGAGGCATATTGTGTCATTTCTGCCGTCGTATTTGCTTAAATTCTCAACAGGAACACCTTTATCCCGCAGCTTTCCGGAAGGAACATCCATTGCCTTGATCTGGTAAAGGACGCCGGAAGACGTAAAGAGACAGAGCTTGTCTGTATTCAGACAGCGAAGAACATGCACCTGTTCTGTATCTACTGTTTCCTGATTGCGTTCATAGGTAGATTTGTCAAGAAGCTTGCAGTAGCCAAAACGATCCATAACAAAAACTACTTCCTGAACGGAAACTTCATTTTCCACATAAACAGCTTCGGCACCGTCTTCAATGCGTGTGCGCCTTGGAATAGCAAATTCTGCCTTAATAGCTGTCAGATCATCCTTGATCACCTGGTTCATAACAGCTCTGCTGCCAAGGATCTTTTTGTATCCTTCGATTTTTTTCAACGTTTCTTTATGTTCTTTTTCCAGAGTTAATATTTCCAGTCCGATCAGCTTATACAGACGCATTTCCAGGATTGCTGATGCCTGGCGTTCTGTAAAGTGAAGTTTCTTTGCATCTTCCTCAAAACCGGCGATTTTAAAATGGATATTTGAAATATCACCGTTCATCAGACATGCCTTGGCATCTTTTAAATTTTTGGAACCACGTAAAATGGCAATGATCAGGTCAATACAGTCACAGGCTGCGATCAGTCCTTCCTGTATCTCTTTTTTATCCAGTTCTTTTTCCAGAAGCACATTGTATTTGCGTTCTGTGTTCTGATACTGAAATTCCATGAAATTGCGCAGGATTCCCTTTAAGTTTAAAGTTTCCGGTCTTCCGTCTGCAATAGCCAGCATATTGACACCAAAGGTATCTTCTAACTTCGTTTTCTTATATAAGATATTTTTAATACGATCAATATCCGCGTCTTTTCGAAGTTCCAGCACAATGCGTATACCGTCTTTGTTGGACTGGTTGGAAATATCTACTACATCCGTCAGCTTTTTAGACTCTACCAGATCTGCCACATCCACCAGGAATTTATTAATACCGGCCCCGATCATGGTATAAGGGATCTCCGTAATGATCAGCTTGTCCTTATCCGCTTTCCGCTTGCCAAGTTCTACTTCAAACCGGCCTCTTAACTTGATCTTTCCTGCACCGCTTTCATAGATCTGAGGCAGTTCGCTTTTGTTTGCGATAATTCCCCCTGTTGGGAAATCAGGTCCCGGCAGGTACTTCATCAGTTCCTCTGTAGGCGCTGCCGGATCGTCAATATATGCCTGGACTACATCTACCACTTCCCCTAAGTTGTGTGTGGGGATGCTGGTACTCATACCAACAGCAATACCTTCTGCTCCGTTTACCAGAAGGTTTGGAACACGTACTGGAAGGACTTCCGGCTCTTTTTCAGTTTCATCGTAGTTTGGTACGAAATTAACGGTCTTGTCCAGGTCTTTTAAGTATACTTCCTGGGCAAATTTCTCCAGTCTTGCCTCTGTATATCGCATGGCCGCAGCTCCGTCTCCTTCAATGGAGCCAAAGTTTCCGTGGCCGTCTACCAGAGCCATTCCTTTTTTAAATTCCTGGCTCATAACAACTAAGGTATCATAAATAGAGCTGTCACCGTGTGGGTGATATTTACCCATGGTATCACCTACGATACGGGCTGATTTTCTGTGTGGTTTATCATGATCCAGATGAAGCTGGCTCATGTCATAGAGAACACGGCGCTGAACTGGCTTCAATCCGTCTCTTGCATCCGGGATCGCTCTTGCAGTGATAACGCTCATGGAATAATTCATGTAGCTTTTCTGCATTTCCTCGCTGTATTCGGTTCTTAATATCTTCTCCGCCATATCTGTCTATCCTCTCTGTTATGCGTCGATCTCTGCTTCGTCTGCATGCTCATAAATAAACTGGCGGCGCGGTCCTACCTCACTGCCCATAAGCATTTCTGTTACTTCTGACGCCATTCTTGCATCTTCGATCTCTACCCGCTTTAATACACGCCGCTCCGGATCCAAAGTGGTTTCCCAAAGCTGCTCTGCGTCCATTTCACCCAGACCTTTGTAGCGCTGTAAGGTGAATTCACCTGTGTGGACTCTGCGGTAACGTTCCAGATCCTTTTCATCATACAGATACTGTTCTTCTCCCCTTTTAGGGATCACCTTAAATAACGGCGGCATGGCAATATATACATGTCCGTCATAGATCAGTTCCGGCATGAAGCGGTAAAGGAAGGTTAACAATAAGGTATCAATATGGCTTCCGTCTACGTCCGCATCGGTCATAAGAATGATCTTATCGTAACGCAGCTTGGTAATATCAAAGTCATTTCCATAGCCTTCTGAAAAACCACAGCCAAAGGAATTGATCATAGTCTTGATCTCTGCATTTGCCAAAACCTTATCCATAGACGCTTTTTCTACGTTTAAGATCTTTCCACGGATCGGAAGGATCGCCTGATACTGACGGTTTCTGGCTGTTTTTGCAGAACCACCCGCAGAATCTCCCTCTACAATGAAGATCTCACACTTGGAGGCGTCACGGCTTTCACAGTTTGCCAGTTTGCCGTTGCTGTCAAAGGAAAATTTGGACTTGGTCAGCATATTTGTCTTGGCTTTTTCTTCGGCTCTTCGGATCTTGGCAGATTTTTCTGCACAGCCGATCACACCCTTTAACACTTCCACGTTTCGGTCAAAATAAAGCTGCAGCTGGTCTCCGGTCACTGTAAATACAGCCTTTGTAGCATCTGCGCTGGCAAGCTTGGTCTTGGTCTGGCCTTCAAAAATAGGATCCGGGTGCTTTACCGCGATCACAGCAGTCATACCGTTTCGGGTATCGGCACCGGTAAAGTTAGAGTCCTTATCTTTTAAAATACCTAACTCTCTTGCATAGGAATTGATCAGGGCAGTAAATTTGGTCTTAAAACCAGCTAAATGGGTGCCGCCTTCCTGGGTAAAGATGTTGTTGCAGAAACCAAGGATATTTTCTTCAAAAGTATCTACAAACTGGATGCAGGCTTCTACCTCGATCTTATCTACGGTTCCTTTAAAATAGATGGGATCATGGACAGGTGTTTTTCCCGCATTTAACTCTTTTACATAGGCAATGATACCTTCCGGCTCATGATAGGTGATCTTCTCTTCTTCCCCGGTCCTGCGATTTTCATAGTAAATCATCAGATTTGGATTTAAATAAGCAGTTTCATGTAAACGGCTCTTTAACCAGTCTGCCTTGAAACGGGTCTTCTCAAAAATCTCACCGTCCGGGAGGAAGTTGATCTCAGTTCCGGTTTCACGGCTTTTTCCAATAACGGGAAGAAGGCCATTTTCCAGTTCTGTAGTGGGATGTCCCTGATGATACGTGTCCTGATAAATGCATCCGTCACGGTAGATCTTTACTGTCATATGCTCAGAAAGAGCGTTTACAACAGAGGAACCTACACCGTGAAGACCTCCACTGGTCTTATATGCGTTATTGTCAAATTTTCCGCCTGCATGAAGGGTAGAAAGTACGATTCTGGCTGCAGATACACCCTTTTTATGCATTTCCACCGGGATACCACGTCCATTGTCACGTACTGTACAGGAGCCGTCTTTTTCCAGGCGGACTGTGATCTGGGTACAGAAACCAGCCAGATGCTCATCTACTGCATTGTCCACGATTTCGTAGATCAGGTGGTTCAGACCTTTAGAGCCAACTCCTCCAATATACATACCTGGTCTCTTGCGGACTGCCTCTAATCCTTCCAGAACGGTTATACTGTCTGCATTATATTGTTCCTTTGCCATTTTTCCCTCCATATTGCGTTCTGTTCTCTTGGAACCTTTATGATGACAAAAAAAAACCTTATAGAAACAAGGCTTTTGATCATTTCAGAGCTATATTCTCAATCCTGCTAAATCGGCATTATTATAACAATAATTTGCTAAATTGGCAAGAAGAATTGAAAAAGCCCTGAGGATATGCTCTACCCACAGGACTTTTCAGCTTTTCATAAGAAGCAGATAACGGGAATCGAACCCGCCTCCTCAGCTTGGGAAGCTGATGTTCTACCGATGAACTATATCTGCAGCACATGATTCATTATAGCAAAAACTGTCAGAATTGACAAGTAGTTTTATTTTCCTGCCATCGACAGTTTTTGCAGGTATTTTACAAGTTTTTGCATATCCTATATATAGGATATGGCTTATTATTACATTCCGGGATGCGCGAAGTGTTATTCCTTTTCTGTGTTTTCCGATTCCTTTGGCGCTTCGCTTTCAGCTGTTTCATCAGGGACATCCACTGCTTCTTTTCCTTCTGCCAGCCATTGGTTCATATCAACAAAATCTCCCGTCCGTGGATCTATATGATGAAGTCGGCAGTAATCAGGTGTATTTTCGGAGTAATTTCTTTTTTTAAGAGCACTTTTCACATATAAAGACAGTGTCCTGTATATAACTGCAAAAGTGGGGACTGCAATGATCATTCCCACAAATCCAAAAAGTCCGCCAAACAGCAGGATTGAAAACAATACCCAGAAACTTGGAAGTCCTGTAGAGTCTCCTAATATCTTTGGTCCAAGGATATTTCCATCAAACTGCTGAAGTACCAGTATGAAGATCAGGAAATACAGACATTTCATAGGATCTACCAAAAGGATCAGAAACGCACTTGGTACTGCTCCGATGAATGGTCCAAAGAAAGGGATCACATTGGTAACACCTACGATCACGCTGATCAGAAGTACATAAGGCATCTTTAAGAACTTCAGCGAAAAGAAGCACATAATGCCGATGATCAGGGAATCTAAGAGTTTTCCTGTAATAAAACCGCCAAATATCTTGTGGGCAAAACGCACCTCACCGATCAGCCGGTTCGCTGTCTTTACATTTAAAAATCCATAGACCATTTTCTTTGCCTGGGCACACAATGTATCTTTTATGTTTAAAAAGTACACCATAACAATAAGTCCGATCAGCAGATTTTTTAAAACAGTAACAAAACTGATCACTCCGCTGGAAACACGGTCAAAGATCAGGGAAATATTAGGCACCAGATCGGTAGCGATCCAGTTCTGGAAACGCATGACCGCCTCATTATAGTATGGCATAATGCTTTCCTCCAGGTGTTCATTGTCCTGAAGGAGTTTTCCAAGCCAAAGGGTCAGGTTATTGATGTATTCTGCCAGACTGTCCTGAAAGCCGATGATACTTTCATAGATCTGTGGGATCAGCATGGCAAACAGGCCAACAACAATGGCAAATAAAACAGCCAAACTGACCAGCGTAGCAATGCCTTTTGCAAGTCTGCTGCAGCTGTCCTTATTTTTTATGGCTTTTCCTGACAGATCAAGAATATATCTTTCCGCAGCATTGTATACCGGAAGCATCAGATATGCCAGTACACCACCGTAAATAATAGGCATGAGGATCGTAACAATTTTGCCGATCACTTTTGCGATCACTGCAAATTTTAATAATGCAAAACATAAAAGGAGACTGAAAGCAATCACTGCCAGCGCAGTAAGACCCCAGTCCATAAAAAAACGGAATTTTGAGTTTTTCATACTTTAGTTTGTCACTCCTGTATACGATTATGAAAAAAGCAGATAAAATGCCTTTGCCATTTATATGAGTATACCATACTATGCCAGATTTTAAAAGCAGACCAAGTGTTAAAAAAATATATAAAACAGATTCCCTTCTGTAAAAACAGCTGGTTCTGTGGTAAAATCATTCCCAGAAAGAAGGTGATTTCTTGTCTTATATCATAAAAATGGCTCTGGATATCAAAGCCAGGTTTAATCCACCGGCTCATATGTCCTCTCCTATTGAAGCTTACTGTGCCATTGGAACAGTGGCAAAGGCACTTGGACTTCCATGCCCTGAGCGCAAAGATACTTTATTTGAAATGCGCCAGGAACTTTCTGATGCAGAAACAGGAAAAAGTTTTCCCTCCGAACGGGTTGAGAAGATCAATCAGATCCTTATGAGCTTTATCCGTGATGATGAAACAACAGATGCCATGATGGATTATGTTACATATGGTTATGAAAACGAAAACGGGAATGCCGCTCAATAAGCATCCCCGTTTTTTGACTTTTACCAGACCTGGTTATAATATAATCCTGATCAGCAGCCATACAGCTGCAACTCCTAAAAGAATCATGGAAAAGGCAGCTGAAAGCCCGAATACGAATACTCCTGCAGCCAGTGAAATAATAAAGCCCAGCATACTGAATACAGCTCCCATTACCTTTCCGCACACTGCAAGCAAAAGTCCAACAAACTTAAATACACAGATCAAAAATAAAAAAGCAAATACAATACCTAACATTTTATATTCTTCAACCTTTCTAAAATGATATCTACCAGAAAACGATCAATCACCCAGGACGAGACAACAGACAGCAGTGCACACCAGAGGATAGGCAAAATCACCTGCAGATATTGATTCATTCCTGAATGAAACCAGCCATTGTGTACGACCCGGATCAAAATATACCAGTGGATCAGAATAATAGAATAACTGTAACGGCTTATGGATGCCAGCACCTTTCGTCCAGGCGCAAGCAGCTGGTCTCCATGGAGAAATATCACATAAATGGCAGACGCCATTAACATGGACAATGATCACTAAAATTGCGGCCAGGATCCGGATCCCATCCAGATAAACGTAGCGTTTTTCCTTTTTGGAGACATGCCGTGTTTCTGTTTTTGTCTGTTTCCTTTCTTTTTTGAGCAGACAGAAGCCTGACGCACCAAGAAACATAAAAAGGATCAGCCGCAGCCAGTTAAAATGTCCCAGGATTATTCCAAAAGAAAGCGCTTTTACAGATATCCGCTCTGCTACTTCAATGGATCCAAGACGGAAATTTCCATGGATATTTAATCATTATCCTTTCCTGAAAGATTTATCTTTGCCTTGTCTTTTCCCTGCATGATATAGCCTTCCTGACGGCGAAAACGGTCAAATTTATCATCTTCTGACGGTGAATTGTACCATTCTGCTGTGGCTGGTCCTGTAACCGGTTCACGAAAAGTCAGCCGTATCTGTCCCCAATCCTGGGTTCCATGAAAAATCATCATGGAGTTGGCATCTTCTGACAGAATACTGCCATCTTCCACGGTACAGTCTGTCAGTTCCAGTTTTTCTTCGTTTATCATGCTTTCCAGATCCAGAATTGTTCTCTCCTGCCATTCTCCCAAACAGCCGGCCCTGACGGTAAGCAGACACTCTAAAAGGATCCCCACGACCATTCCAAGTATGATCCATGTTAAATAAACATTTGATTTTTTGTTTTTCGTTGTTTTAATTTTTTCCATATTCTTCCCTACTACCAAATTCAAACCTAGTATATCACATATTATCAAAAAGTCATCAAGTCTATCCTTTTTTATTATCAAAAATCTTTAACAGGACGCTTTCAACTTTATCTATATCAATAGGTTTAGAAATATGTTCATTCATTCCTACTGAAAATGCTTTCTGCTTATCCTCTTCAAACGCATTTGCTGTCATGGCAATAATGGGAATATTGACTTTTTCTTTATCTTCCAGGTGACGAATTTTTAGTGTTGCCATGTAACCATCCATATTCGGCATTTGGATATCCATAAGGATCAGGTCATAACTTCCGGCCGGCTCCTGCTCTATTTTAGCCACACATTGAATACCATCTTCAACACGATCCACCGAAAGTCCCTTATCTTCTAAAATCGTTATTGCTATTTCTGCATTCAGGTCATTATCCTCAGCCAGTAAAATATGTTTTCCGCGAATGGATGTATCAGAAGCAGGAATAGCTGTACTGTTTTCTGCTTTTTTATCAAAATACATTTTATCCGCTATTTTGTGTCTGAGAATCACTGTGAATTTGGTTCCTTTTCCTAATTCACTTTCAACATCAATGGTTCCATCCATCATATCAATATATTTTTTTATGATAGACATCCCCAGAACTGTTCCTGCAACCCGTCCGGTTGTTGTATTTCGCTCACGGGAAAATGGGACAAAAAGTGACGGAATAAACTCTTTGCTCATTCCGATTCCCGTATCTGCAACCTCAATTTTTATCTTTATACTGCCTTCTTTGTTATCTGGGATTTCCGTGGTCCTTACGGATACAGATCCCCCATCAGGCGTATATTTTACTGCATTGCTGATAAGATTAACAAGGATCTCATGCACTTTTGCAACATCGCACATAATATACGGATGCTGCACATCCACCTCATGCGTAAAATGGATTCCTTTTTTCTTTATATCCTCTTCAAAAACCCCGTTTATTCGTCCCACTGTATCTGTAACATTTACATAACTTTCATCACGCTCAACTTTCCCGCTTTCTATACGGGACATATCAAGAACATTATTGATAATGGATAAAAGAAGTTTTCCTGATTCTGATATCTTCTGCTCAAACATTTCCATAGGCTCTGTTTTCGTATTTGCAGTGGGAACAAGAATACAATCTGCACCCATAAGTGCTTCTGTGCGGATACTTTCCGGATAATGCCGGTCAAAACATACCACAATACCAATTTTTCCAAATGGTGTATCCAATACCTTGAATCCATCATCGGATGGCAGATAATAATCCTGCTCATAGAACTGATCTGCCTGCGCAATATGGACCATTTTCTGTATCCCTGAAATTTTTCCATCTTGATCAATCAAAAGACTGGCATCATAGGCCTTTTTGCCATCTTTTCTTCCATAGGATTTTAAGTACAAATTCGGAACAGCCATAATATGATTCTTTTTGCAGGCTTCCTGAAAAGCTTTTACAATGGGGGAATCCAAGGTTATCTGATAAGCTGATTTATCCTGTGATTCAAATTGTGGAAAAAATTCTGTCAGCTAAACCTCTGGAAACAAAATCATATCTGCATGATTTTCAGCTACCTCCTTAACTGCGTTCAGACTTTTTTCCAGGTTCAGATCCATGCTACCCACATTCTTCATTTGGTACATTGCCAGCTTCATCTTATGTCACTACTCCTCATATACAGATCATATTTTTAAACTGCTTTAAATATATGACTGTCAAAACAGCCTTTCAACCACCAGATTTATCGGCATACCTTCTTCTAAGCTGAATGCAGCAATCAATGTCTGTGCTTATCTACTTTCTGATCATTTATTATTTTTCTAGTTGTCTAAAAAAAATTAAAAATTTTGAAAATTTATAGTTGACAATTGGAAGAATGTGTATTATACTGTGTAACGTAATCGAGATCGAGGCGTGGCTCAGTTTGGTAGAGCGCTGCGTTCGGGACGCAGAGGTCGCGT
>PVML01019923.1_pt1 | contig 30310 bp, 23 predicted proteins | sample 1853371 | NCBI WGS metagenome assembly PVML01 (sample SAMN08533508, study PRJNA380276) | Human gut metagenome, whole genome shotgun sequencing project. | isolation source: participant 1, chromium library | host: Homo sapiens | collected 2017 | reverse complement strand
GAATTTTAAGTTTTCTTTTTTAGATCCATTTATAGCGGCAGTTATAGGGAGCCTTGCAATTTACTTATTTGCAAGAGGACTAAGCCAATATAGATATGTGACAAATAATCGGTTATTTAAGGTTTTGCTAAGATATAATTTTTATATTTATCTATTGCATGATCCTTTGAATTTTTTATGGATCAATATTGCTGATAAATATAGGCAAATGACGTATTCTTATGGAGTCATACTATTCTATTTGTCAAGAACTGTAGGTGGCTGTTTTATGCCAATTGCAATTTATAAATGTTATACAGTAATAAAAGAAAAAGCAAAAGATCTAGTAATTCAAGAGAAGAACGAAGAATACAAAGATTCTTTTAATAAATGATTTTATATATAAGAGGGAAGAGAATATGGTAGTTGACAGTGTTATTGTAGGGGCGGGACTATATGGTTTATATGCAGCACGCTATTTAGGAAGTAAAAACAAAAATGAAAAAGTAGTGGTATTAGAGTATGAAAGTGGACCGTTTAGCAGAGCAACATATGTTAATCAGGCTCGTGTACATATGGGATATCATTATCCAAGATCATTTTCTACGGCGATTAAGTCATCACATTATTTTGAGCGCTTTGTGGAGGACTTTTCATTTTGTATATTGACAAAGTTTGACCAAGTATATGCAACGTCGGCTAATTTTTCTTGGACGAATGCATCCCAGTTTAGAAAATTTTGTCAAGCAGCAAATGTAAGATGTGATGATATTAATCCAGATAAGTTTTTTAATAATGGTATGTGCGACGGAGCATTTTTGACAGAAGAATATACCTATGATGCATTGCTGCTGCGTGATTTCTTTATCGAAGAGATTAGTAAATTGTCGAATGTTGAAATTAAATATGAGGCGAAAATCAAAGAGATTAAAAAAACTGAAACTGATTTTCATATAGTTATGGAAAATGGAAATATTTACGAGACAGATTTTTTGTTAAATGCTACATATGCATCAACAAACCAAATTACAAAAATGCTAGGTTATGATACGTTTAAAATTAAGTATGAGCTTTGCGAAATTATTTTGTGTAATGTGAATGATAAACTAAAGAATATAGGAATTACAGTGATGGATGGTCCGTTTTTTTCTATTATGCCCTTTGGAAAAACGGAATATCATTCTTTGACATCTGTTACATTTACACCACATGTAACAAGCTATAATATGCTTCCGACATTTAAATGTCAAGAATTTAGTGAATGTTTTTGCTCACCAAACCAATTGGGAAATTGCAATAATTGTAGATTAAAACCTAAATCAGCGTGGCCATATATGTCTAATCTAGCAAAAAAATATATGAAATCTGAATATGGCTTTACATACAGTCATTCATTATTTTCAATGAAACCTATTTTGCAGGCGTCTGAGATAGATGATTCTAGGCCAACGGTTATTCGAAAATTTTCAGAGAATCCGACATATATTAGTGTGTTATCAGGGAAAATCAATACAGTATATGATTTAGATGAGGTGTTAAATAATGGTAGAAAATAAACAAAAAAATTTTATTTCAGCTGTAGTATATGTACATAATCAGGAGAATGTGATAGGTGAATTTCTTCAGAAACTGTTGGGCATTTTGAGAGAGCATTTTGAATTTTATGAAATAATCTGTGTAAATGATGCTTCGTTCGATGACAGTGTAAGAAAAATAAAAGAACTCGCTTGTCATACTGAAGGGGGTGTTATTAGTGTGTTAAATATGAGTTTTTATCAAGGCCTTGAGTTATCAATGAATGCTGGGGTCGATATAGCTATTGGTGATTTCGTGTATGAATTCGATACGATAAAAATGGATTATCCAGAAAATATGATATTTGATATATATGCTCAATCCTTAACGGGGTATGATATTGTATCGGTAGCACCGTTATATGGCAAAAAATTTATGTCTAACTTTTTTTATTCTATTTATAATAAAGTGTCTAATACACAATCTCCACTAAAGACGGAATCATTTCGTCTTTTGTCTAGGCGCGCAATCAATAGGGTTCATTCTATGAGTAAGACAATACCGTATAGAAAGGCAGTATATGCAAACTGTGGGTTAAAGGTTGCAACCCTTACTTACGAAAATAAAACAACATCTTACCATAACAGAAAAGATATTAACAAAGGGCAACCTAATTTAGCAATCGATACTCTGATTTTATATTCGGATATAGCATATAAATGTTCTGTAGGATTCACCTGCGCTTTAATGTTAATAGCTATACTGATAGCAATTTATACAATTTACATTTATATAACTGGTATGCCCGTAGAAGGTTGGACGACAACAATGCTTTTTTTGGCATTTGCCTTTTTTGGCCTTTTTGGTGTATTAACAGTTATTATTAAGTACTTGTCTATTATTCTGAAATTGTCTTTTACACGGCAAAAGTATGTAATTGAGTCTATTGAAAAATTAAATAATTAGTCGAGGGTTTAGATATATGAAAAGTGCATTGGTGGGATACACAGGATTTGTTGGCTCAAATCTTGCTGAGCAATTTGAATTCACATTGAAATTTAATACTAAAAATATTGCGCAGGCTTTCGGAACGACCCCGGATCTTCTGGTTTATGCAGGCGTGCGTGCTGAGAAATTTATTGCAAATAGGGAACCAGAACAAGATATGTTACTGATCCGAGAAGCTGCGGAAAACATAAAAAAGATTAATCCCAAAATGGTAGTATTAATTTCGACAATTGATGTCTACCAAAAGACAATTGGAGCAGATGAAAGTACAAAAATTGAGACAGAAGGACTTCAGCCATATGGAGCAAATCGATATTTTTTGGAAAAAAGTGTGAGAGAAGAATTTCCCAGTGCATTAATTATCCGATTACCTGCATTGTATGGTAAAAACATAAAAAAGAATTTTATATATGATTTTATTCATATAATTCCGTCACTATTAACATATGAAAAAATCTCTGAATTATGGGATCCTGAAGGATTATTAAAAAAATATTATAAATTGAAGGATAATGGATTTTATAAATGTATAATATCTACTGATAATGATAGGAAACAATTAAAGACTTTTTTTGAAAATTCAGGATTCTCGGCACTTAATTTTACAGATAGTCGTGGCTGCTTTCAATTTTATCCATTATCTCGATTATGGCACGATATTATTATTGCGTTGAAAAATGATATAAAGGTAATAAATTTAGCAACGGAGCCTGTGGTTATTAGCGAGTTATATAGATATTTGACAGGAGCTACATTTGAAAATCATCTTAATCAAGTAATTCCAGACTATAATTTTAAAACTATGTATGCTTCCATATATGGTGGGCGAGACGGATATGTGTATAATAAACAATATATACTAAATGATATAAAAAGTTTTATAAAGGAGCAAATGTAATGAGACTATCAGTTTCAAATATCGCGTGGGCAGAGAACAATGCTGAAAGAGTCTACTATATATTACGAGAGTTGGGGTTCTCTGGAATCGAGATAGCGCCAACGCGTCTATGGAAAGAAAAACCATATAGTCATCTACGGGAGGCACAACTGTATCGTGATTTTTTGAAGGATAAATATGGTTTAGCAATAGTTTCAATGCAATCCATTTGGTTCGGAAGAAATGAAAAAATCTGGGGGAGTAAAGAAGAACGAGAGGTATTGATAAGGTATACCAAAAGTGCAATTGAGTTTGCAGAGACAATAGGTTGCTCAAATATAGTTTTTGGGTGCCCTAGAAATCGGGTAATTCCACTTAATGGCCAGGAGTCAATAGCAATAGACTTTTTTCGAGAAGTGGGTGAATATGCAGCGAAACATCATGTGATTATCGCATTAGAAGCTAATCCTGCTATTTATAATACTAATTTTATGAATAAAACTGAGGAGGCTTTTAGAATAGCAAAAGCTGTAGGAAGTAATGGTTGTAAAGTCAATTTGGATTTCGGTACAGTTATAGAGAATGCAGAGAGTTTGGATATTGTTCAGAAAAATATTGGATATATTAATCATGTACATATTAGTGAACCAGGGCTTAAGATAATACAACGAAGAGCAGCGCATGAGGAGCTTAGAGACATTCTGGTAAAGAATGAATATGCGGGATTTGTGTCTATAGAAATGGGAAATGGAATAGGAGTAGATGATTTGTTTAAAACAATGAAATATGTAAAAGACTTATTCGGCTAGACTAATAAAGATTTGAGGTGCGTTTTAACGGGCACAGCTAATAAGGAGAATTTGAAATGCTGTATGAAAAAAGAAATGGGGTACCACGATTCGAGTGTTTTGAGTATGGTGAGAAAACCAAAGGGTATGTGGTTTTAATTCCAGTTATAAATGAAGGTGATCGCCTGTATCGAGAATTACATCGGGCAATGAAATATTGTATTTCAGACTATGCGGATATTGCGATTTGTGATGGTGGATCAACAGATGGTTGTATAGCAGAAACAAAATTAAGAGAGTTAGAAGTAAATGCCCTCTTGGTGAAGCACGATAAAGGAAGGCAAGGTGCTCAACTTAGGATGGGCATTTGGTGGGCTTTACAGCGAAGATATAAAGGCATTATTACGATTGATGGAAATAATAAAGATAGTATTGAAGATATTCCCCAATTTATCGAAAAGCTAAAACAAGGCTATGGGTATGTGCAAGGGTCACGATTTGTAGACGGTGGTTGTGCAATTAATACACCACTCTTTCGATTGCTTTCTGTGAAGCTGTTACATGCGCCAATAATTTCCTTAACTGCACACCACAAGTTTACTGATACAACGAATGCATATCGCGCATATTCTGCGGAATATTTAAGTGACAATAGAGTTCAACCTTTGCGAGATATCTTTATGACGTATGAGTTGTTGGCCTATTTGTCAGTAAGGGCGAGTCAACTTGGATATGAAGTTTGTGAAATTCCTGTTACTAGATCGTATCCGAAAAATGGAAAAGTTCCAACAAAAATTAGTTTTTTTCGAGGTAATGCTGAGCTATTGAAGATATTATTACTTAATTATTTGGGAATATATAATCCAAAATGAATTTGTTTATAGGTATTACATAATATTACCGATTTATAAATAAGAATCTTAATCCCTCAGTTATGTTGGAGGGAATCGTGTGAATAGAAATGACGAGGATATCAATACAAATCCCGTGCTAAAATGAGCATGGTGTCGCAATCCAAACTCAAGTATAGGAGGAGCGTTTAGAGATAAAAGGTACTAGGACAAAAAATATAATTATAGTTTACCTAGAAATATAGGAGAGCCAGCTAAATGAATTACAAAAAGATTTTTTATAATGCATTTTGCGCCTTTGTTTTGTCGATAATATGCATGTGGTCTATGATGTTTTTGAATAAAGTATTTCCATTTGGATATAAGACTAATTTGATATGGGATGGCTTGATTCAGTACATCGACTATTTTGCATATCTGAAAAATGTGATGTCCGGCATCTGCAGTATTGATTATTCCTTTACCAAGTCATTAGGAGGATCTTGTATTGCGATTTTCGGCTACTATTTGTCCTCTCCTTTAAATTTACTGTTGCCCTTTTTTAAACAGGAAAACCTACAACAATTTGTATTTGTTATAACTTCCATAAAAATAGGACTATGCGGGGCTTTTTTTTCGTTCTATATCGAAAAACGTCTGCCAGACCTAAAACGCAGTTTTGTTTTAATTGCAGCCTTGGCTTATGGGTTTACACAGTATACTGCGGTACAGCTTCCGAATATCAATTGGCTGGACGGCGTTTACATGCTGCCGCTGCTCGCCTTGGCAACATGGAACTATATAAGCGGAAAGAGCAGGGGGACAGGCATATATATAGGTGTTGCATTGTCAATTATTTTTAATTGGTATACAGCGTATATGAATTGCCTGTTTTTGGTGATTTATTTTATATTTGAACAATATCTATGGAATTACCGGTCAGGTAATGTAGGACTGCGACGATTATGTCGGCAGATTATTAAATTTTGCAGTATTGAATTTCTCGGTGTCCTTTTAAGCAGTGCGTTTTTTCTGCCTGTTGTGCTGGGGCAGGGAAAAGGCCGGAGCGCATTTGACACGGGGATTTTTAAGTTTGACACGAATGGCAGCTTTTGGGATATTTTTCGTGGCTTTATACTCGGCAGTGACTCGCCGGGAAGAGCTATCACGCTGTTTTTTGGAACGCTTCTTCTGGTGCTTATAATAGCATATTTTATGAGCGGAAAAGTTGACTGTATTGAGAAGAAATGCTCTGCTATTTTTTTGCTGACGATGATCAGCTGTATATTTTTTACGCCATTGGAACATGTCTGGTGTGGCTTTAAGTTCGAAAATAGCTATGCATACCGTTTTTCTTATGTGATTATATTTGCTTTGATTTTTGTGAGTATTAGAGCTGTTGCGCAGTACGAGGAGGTATTAAAGGAAAAGTACAGCAGAATTTCACTGCTTTTAGCAGCGGCTTTTCTTTATTTGGATCAATTAAACACCTTTGGTTCCAGAAGATTGTGGCTGCAGATGTTGATTATTTGTATGTATGTAATCATATTGAAGATGAGGCCAGGAAAAGTTGCAACTGTTGTTATGGTTGTTGCGTTCATGGGAGAAATTACGCTGAATGGTTTCATGGTAACCAGAAATCATTATAATGGTAATGATCAGACTCAGTTTTCCAATTATACAGTCGAACAGAAAAGGTTGATAACAGCTTTAAGGGAGAGTGATTCTACGGCCTTTTATCGTATGGACCAGACGATGAACCGGGATATGAATTATTCAAGAAATTCTTTTTTCGCTAATGAAAGTATGACATTTGGTTACTCCGGTATTCAGCATTATTCATCTGCATATGATGAAAATACAGCAGGATTTCTCAAATCCATGGGCTATTGTGAGGATGTTTTTCCTACCTTTTATCACGAACCGATTTTAGCGGCGGACAGTCTTCTTGGAGTAAAGTATCTTTTAAGTGACCGCCCTTACGAGAAGTATATACGGATTGATGATATAGAACCTCAAAATGGAAAGCATGTATATCTCAATCCCTACGCCATGCCCCTTGGATTCCGAGTTCCGGCAGATGCTGTGGATTTTAGCAGTGTTACAGGAAATCCCTTTGAGTTTCAGAATCAATTATATTCCGGTTTACTGGGAAGAAATGTACAGTTATTTTATCAAGTTGAAGCAGAAGGGATGGAACTGAATAATGGAGAGATAAGCTATCAACTTCCCGGAATAGAAAGAGAGGGATTATATTACGGATATATTAGTAATTATGTTGAGAAAGCTGCGTTGTACATTAACGATGAATATTATGCGGACTGTAGAAAGGGCTGGACGAACAGCGGAATTTTTAATATTGGTACAGCACAGCATGGGGCCAAGGTTACTTTAAAAGAAATAAGTGAAAATACAAAGCCTGAAATGTTGATGTACTTTTTTGATTTCCATGAGTTTGAAAATGTAATCAGTGAATTGAAGCGTACGGTATTCCAGGCGGATGTGTTTGAAGATGGGCAGGTGAAGGGAACCATAAACATGCCTGAAGACGGATATGTACTGCTTACAGTTCCTTATGATTCCCAATGGAAAATTAAGATTAATGGAGAGCCGGTACAGGCGTTGTGTGGGATGGGGGCGTTTACCCTTTTGCCGGTAAAAAAAGGGGAGAATAATGTGATAATGAGCTATTACCTGCAAGGAAAAATGGCTGGCGGGGTAGTGTCAATATTATCAATAGGCATATGGACGGGGGGATTTGTCTATCGAAAGAGAAAGAAGCATGAAAAAGCATGCAACTGACAAGTCTAAGGAGTCTTGTAATCCCTCCCCATCTATGATAAACTATATAAAAGTTGTCAGTAAATCGCAAGGGAGATTGCATACGAAATGAAAGAGTACAATGTCGGATATGTAGCGGGAGTATTTGATCTGTTTCACATAGGCCATTTAAATCTGCTGAAAAAAGCCAAAGAGAAGTGTGATTACCTGATCGTCGGGGTTCTGGTAGATGATTTGGTTAAATATTTCAAAAATAATCTTCCGTATATACCTTATGAAGAGCGGGTGGAGATTGTTTCGGCAATTCGCTATGTGGACAAGGCAGTACCGGTGTCAGCTGAAAACATTGACAAAATGAAAGCTTGGGAATTATATAAATTTGATTGTCTGTTTTCTGGCGATGATTATGTTAACAATGAAAGCTGGATTATGGATAAGAAGCGCCTGAACCAGGTGGGATCAGATATTCAGTTTTTCCCGTACACTAAAAGTACCAGTTCTACACAGATTAAAAGAGCAATTGAAAATTTTAACAAATAGCGATAGAATGGTGGCTGATGGGTAGGTAATTCAGCCACTATTTTTGTATGATTTTTTTAAAGAGGGATAGTGCATGACGAATGAATTGTTTGTAGTTTTGTCCTTTGGAAAGAATTTTTGTCAGTATAAGGATAAAAATATCGTGATTTATGGAAAAGGTCCTCAAACTAAATTGATACTGGATGTTTATCCGGATTATAATATCATAGGCATAATGGACGGAACCCTAAAAGAGGGGAGTATCTATAATAAACCAGTTCTTAACATTGATAGCCTGAGTGAACTGCGAGTGGATGTTATTATTGTGGTGGCACAGATAAATACCACCGCGCTGATTTTCAACAGAATAAAAGAATATTGTTATTACAGACACATTGAACTATACAGTATTTCAGGAAAAAAACTATTTGAATATTTTGGAATCGGTAAGATTGCAGGGGTATTGAGATACCAATACTGTGTAGACGAGGCGGATTTTGTAAAGGCTGTCAGTGCACATGATTATATCATAGCAGATATAATGGATGTAATACTAATGCGAAAAGTTATATTTGAAGAGGATCGCTTTTGGATTATTGAAGAAAAAGCCAGACGGGAGGGAATTGATTTAGAGGGATTTGCCCGGGTCCGGTCAGAACTTGAGAGGCGGAAGCCAAGTTTGGATATAGACAGTATTTATTCAGAAATACAGAAAAAACTGGAAATTGGGGAATCGATAAAAACCACCCTTCTGCAAATTGAATTAAAATTAGAGAAATCCTGGATCGTTCCACGGGAGAAGATGGTTGCTTTGATGAAGACTGCGTTGAGTTCTGGAAAAAAGCTGTATTTAATAAATAATACAAGGCTTCCACGGGAACTATTGAAGCAGATGCTTTGCCGATATGGTATTGCTGGATATAAGGCGATTATAACTCAAAATGATTGGTGGAGTAGATTAGAAGTTGAAAAACAACAAAAATTTAAGAAAGGTATATATATAGGTGCTGAGAAACCGGATTGGGCAGAAGAAATCAGGGCCTTTCCTGTAGTTAGCGCGCTGGAGCTTTATCGTCAGTCATCATATGCTTATATAGAAAAATATCTTTCAAATGTAAATGAGCGCTCTTTGATGAGCTTATGCATTGCAAAGGTTTTTAACAATCCGTTTGTGCTTCAGAGCGATGGAAGACCATATATAACTGAGGCGGAGGATATTGGGTATGCGTTTCTTGGCGCAATTCTCAGCAATTTTGTTATTTGGCTAGGCGAGAAGTATACCGGTAAGAATTATGAGGGTATTCTCTTTGCCGCCAGAGATGGTTTTTTATTACAAAAGATGTATAATTTTTTTGCGGATTACCGGGAGGCAGAGGTACCGGAGGATATTTATTTTTATGCTTCAAGAAGGTTGTGCGCTTCTGCTGCAATGGAAACAGAAGCAGATATCAAATGGCTTGCTGGAATCAACTACAAGTATACCCCGGAACAGATGCTGCGGGATAAATTTGGCTTGATGGAGAAAGATATAATTCCATATGATTCGGAAAAATTCGGGAATATAATGACATATTCACTGCTGCATAAGGAGAAAATATATAAACGATCCAAGGAAATCAGAGCAAATTATTTTAAATATATGGAGAATAGCGGAATAAAAAACAATGGCCGTTACTTGTTTGTTGATTTTCTTTCCGTTGGCACATGCCAATATTTTCTGGAGCGAATTGTTCCATTTGAGATGAACAGTGTGTATTTGTGCCGGCATTATAATGAGCGTAATATGGTCAGTACAGTTACTTCTGAATCGCTTTTGGAGAATCAGGCTCCATATGCTGCTGAAAGCTATTTTTACGGGCATATATTTTTCCCGGAAACAATTTTAACGTCACCTGAGCCATCAGTAGCTGGAATAGATGAAAAAGGCCATCCGGTTTTTGCACAAGAGGAGCGGGATGAATTTCAGATGGGCTATGTAGAGCTAATGCAAAGATCCTTAATGAATTTTTTTGAGGATTATATTGCAAATTTTTATATTACGGGCCAACCGATTAATCCCAATGTATCTGACCGAATATATAATCTAATGGCTGAGGGCTATACGGAAATAAATTGTGATATTTTGAAAAAACTATATTTAGTAGATGGAATGGGTTTAACCAAAGTTTCCCCGAGCTATTAATAGGGGGAGGGGAGAGAAATGAGAACAAAAAAGGATTATTATTATATCATTATAACCATAACTGCGGCAGCAATGCTTGCCTTTTACGGTGCCTATGCATTGCCTACATTTCAGACAGACACATATGCAAAGTGGTTTTATTCGCTGAATAGCTATACGGAGCAGTGCTTTTCTACAGCCAGATATGGAGAGGCACTCTATGTGTGGCTTTCATTTCATATTTCCGGTAATCCTGTACAGCATGGGTTCACCCATGTTGCCATTGCGTGTTTCATAAACTGCATTATAACAATTTATATATGGCACGTATTGGCGGTAAGGTTAAAGATATATGAGCAGGAGAGAAGGGAGACACTAAAGGCCGCGCTTATTTTGGGTGTTATATGCCTGAGGGTGAATGTCTTTAATTCAGATATATTTCAATATGGCTATGATGCTGCGGTTACGTTTCTTGGGGATGCATTCGCGATCTCTGCTGCAGTAATTGTATCGCAAAAAGTGGGTTATAAACGATAGCTGTTGGCCTGTATATTGTCTATCATTTCGGTGTCATTCAGACAAACCTGTCTATTCTGGTTTGTCCTGATGTCGGTGCTGCTGTACTATATGGACTATTTGGCTATTAAGGAATATTCATGTATTAGAGAAATTATAAAGCGTGTTGGCGTATATTCGGCAGGAGGGCTATTCTCCGTTTTATGTATTAAAATATTTGTGCAAGACTCTGTGAGGGGGAGTTTGGATCGAGTGGATTTTCATTCAACCTGGGTTAACCTTAGAGGTGTAATCAAGGAGTTGTTTTTTGACTGCCTTGGGATAATGCCAAAATACTTTTATGCTGTATTACTTTTGGTTGCAGGGAGCTTGCTTTTGTTTTATATTTTCACAGTTGAGCGGAATAAAAACAGATGGGGTGTGTTTTTGAATTCATCGATATCCTTAATCGGTATATTTTTAGCCACCTTTATTACAGCAGTATTCGATACGTGGCTTCCTCATCGGGTACTTGTGGGATTCATCACATTGCTTCCGGTTATGGTGATAATGTCTGTTGGATTGTTGGCTAAAGAGTATGACACAGGGAGAATACGGTGTTTTACAATAATGATTCCTTTAATGCTGTTCTTTATGTTTATTTCATGGTATTTTACAATGAATATCTTTCGCGGACAGGTTATTACAAATGCTGTTGATCAAAGGGATGCACAATTTTATTACGAACAGATGAGAGCGTATGAAAGGTCAACAGGGAATGAAATAAAAAATGTAGCATATAAAAGGGATGAGAGCTATACAGAAGCATTACCAGGGGTCATTGCAACAAAGAGTATTAATGAGCGGGCGTTTTCCACACCTTGGGCCCAACGGGAGATTATCCGGCTGCTGGAGGGGAAAATATTGAGAGTGGTTCCTTTTGATGATCAGATTTATAATACCTGGTTTTATGTAAAAGACTGGGAAACGTTGTCTGATGAGCAGGTAAAATGTGTGGGCGACACGGCTTATATTATGTTATATTAAAATGATCTATATATTCAATTTCTGGACTAAAAATGTCGTTTAGATGTGATTATTTCGTGTTATAATGAGTGGTAATTTATGCTGTATTTTTATCGCATAAATGGTTCCTTACATTGAATTATAGTATGCTTCAGGAAGTTTTACAGAGAGGTTCAGAGATCAATGAATATTAACGTGATTAAAAGGCATAAATGGCTTCTTACAATTATATTGGCAGTTGTGGGATCACGCTTTCTCATGTTTATAGTCTTTTTGCTAAGCAAAGAATTCCTTAATTTGTCAGGGGGCTTTTCAATGGAAATGGCTCGTTGGGATTGTGCTTGGTATGAGGGAATCATTCGTGAGGGATATCATCAGGAACCGATGGCACACACAAGGATGGATGCGGCAAATTGGGCTTTTTTCCCATTGCTTCCTGTGATTATGAGAGGGGTATCCTTGTTATTTCCCGATGTTCATTTGTACATACTAGGGGAATGGGTTAATACATTGATTTTTGGAGTTGCTCTTTACGCTGGAGTAAAATATACTTTACTTACCAGGGGTAATGAAAAGCAGGCGCTATTATGGATTCTGATTATGTCATTTGGGCCCTTAAGTTTTTATTTTTCGATACTGTATACGGAATCTCTTTTCCTCTTATTATTGATATTGTGTTTTTATTATCTGGAAAAAGAGAACTTTCTGGCGGTTGGATTGTGTGGAGCTTTATTGAGCGCTTCAAGAAACATAGGAGTTATGTTTGTCTTTGCAGTGCTGGTACATTGTTTATGCTGTTTTTTTCAGCAGAAAGAGCTGCGTTTTATGCCATATGTGGTTTCACAACTTGCCAGACCAAGGTTGTTTCTTGGAATCTGTATGATTCCGTTGGGGCTTTTTAGCTATATGTTTTATCTCCATCGCCTAACTGGAGATTCGTTGGCGTTTATGAGAATACAAAGAGCGTGGGGGAGAGATGTCGAAAATCCGGCAAAGGTACTATTTAGCAATTTAAAAACAGCATTAGCCGGTAATGCTGGGATTACATTTATTTTAATTTGGTGCGTAGCAGCGGCAGTTTTACTGCTTTATTTATTATCCCGAAGGCATTATGTTGAATTTGCGTTTGGGAGTGTTTTTTATTGGATCTGTCTGAGCGCGGGTATCCAGTCCATGCAAAGGTATATTATAGGCAGCTTTGTATTTGTATTGAGTATGACGGATGAACTGCTGGAGATGAGACGGATGAACCGGTATATTGTTTTAGGAGCACTGTTTTTTTTAGAATTATGTTTAATGCATCAATGGTTTGCTGGGTGGGAGTATATTGTGTAGCGAGTCAGGGGAGCTATCAAGGGGCTGTATATGACAAAAAAATATTTAGAAAAGAATGAAGTTATAAAGGTCTTACCGTATTATTTGATTGGCATTGGGCTAATTATATTTTATCTGTTTGTTTTGTATAAGGGTATTGCCATCGATTCCTGTAGAGAATATAAGCTTTACTATGTGGACAAACTGCTGGAGGATTGGCCGGGTTATGGGGGATTGGAGTATGAATTGGGAACTCCTGTTGATTTTGACCTCGGCAGCGGTTCTCCTGTCCGTCAGAGAGGGAAAGGATGGGGGACTTTAGAAACTGAAGGCTGTTGGATAGAAGATGAGGCTATCTTATATTTTTCGGGACTGCCTACAGACAGAGATTTGATGTTGACGATCAGTTTGCAGAAAATAACGAATAATACGGTGATTCGGATAAATGCAAATGAAAAGGAGATATCCAGATTTTATGGAAATGAGGCAGCAGAGCAAAAAGAACTGTCGGTAGTGATTCCGCCCTATATTGTGGATACAGGAGGAGAATTGCAGTTAGATTTTTGTGTTGATCGTACAAACACGGAAACAGAGAAAATAATGGATGATGCAGGAATGATGATCAGCCAGATTGTGATAAAGTAACAGACTTATGATTGCGGTTAAGATACTTTTGGAAATTTCAGCGAAAAGCGAAGGGATCTTCTGGGACAACTGAATCTGCTATGCTATATAGTTTTGAGAAATCGTATAGTGATTGCAGATTGATAAACGGGATAAAAATTATTGTACAAGATAAGGGGAGTATGAAGATGGCAGAAAGAGATAATACATGCATACGTTTAAAACAGAGGATCAGGAATTCTTGGACATTTGAACTGGGTCTTGCTCTCTTCCTCTTTTTATATTTACGATTTATTTTTGAAACCGGATATTGGTCTGATGATAGAAAATATGAGTTTATGCATGGCATTTTGCAATGCAAAGGGATAAATATCTTTCAGTATATTTATCAGGAAATTTGCAGACATTTAAAATACGATGGAAGGTTCTTTCCGATTACATCGGCAATAGCAGAAGGAATTCCTTTTTTATTAACATTGAAGGGGTATAAGGTATTTTTGACAGGAGTAGTTGTTGTAGCTCTATATTTGTTTCGAAGATTCATTAAGAAGTTTACTGGTTCAGAAGCTTTGGCGAGCTTATCTATAATTTTTACTGTTATCTTATTTAGTGTTCAAAACGGCATGCCGCATCCCGTTTTTTTGTGTATGGGTGGCAATGCTATATTTTGCCTTATTTTTTTATTACTCTCTTTTAATAGAAGTCTCGTTTTTACTACAAGTGGACATAAACGTGATTTATGGTTTTCCCTCGCATGGTTTAATTTAGCGTTGCTTACATATGAGGCGGCATATCCATTTGTTTTGGTATTTCTTTTGATTTTTGGTGGTTCTAAATGTGATAAAAGACTTTTAATCAAAAGAACAGTTCCGTATGTTTTGAGCGTTTGCGTAATGTTCACAATATATCTATTAGCTGGTCACCTCGGAGAAATTGGATATTCAGGAACATCTGTTAATATGGAGATTCCTAAAGTGATAAGAGGAGGTCTGGTTTCGATCACAGCCCCTCTTCCAGGTGTAACCCATATTCTTCGAGGGGGCGCAGCGGCAAGTGTAAAAGAATTTCTGCTGGGGATACAGATATTAGATATACTGGTTATAGCAATATTTATATATCTCTGTATAAAACTTTTTAATTTAAAAAATGGAGAACTAAATAATGATTTAGGCAAAGAGCATATTTTAATTTTAGGTCTATTGTTTATTTTAGGACCTGCGGGATTGATGGCAATATCTGAAAAATATCAGGGACTGCCATGGGGAAATGGTTACTTAGTAATTGTATTTCAATATTTTGGTTGGGGATTGTTGGCCGGTTGGGGAATAAAAGCACTTTTTCGGTATGTTCCGAAAGCTATTCTTCCGATATTATGGAGCATGATAATTGTATTGGGGAGCGGACTTATTTTACTGAATCAGCAGGATACTCGTTGGACCATAAGAGAAAAAGAACTTCACGAACCATCCACATCAGCAGGTTTTGACCACTCTCTGAGAACGGCTTTTTCGTCTGGTTTAGCCTCTTATGTTGGTATTGAGCCAGAAAAAGATTTGGTGGTATTTCAAAAGGATTTTTATAATATGTATGCCAAAAGTGCTATGTTTGCGGAAACAACGGGCCGGGAATATCAGTGTATTTGGTTGGATGAGATTCAAAATATGGATATAAAAGAAAAGGAGATATATGCAATAACCAGTGGTGAAGGCTGGGTCATGCTTGGACAAGCAAAGCAGATAGATTCATTGAATGGAATAACTGCTGTTGACAAACTTTGGATATATTGTGAAAAGGATTTTGATAGATTGATGGTACATTCACAGCAGGGACTGGAGTTTTTAGATTTGCATACAGCGGCTAGCGCTGAAAAACTGGGAGAAGGGAAGGTATATAGTTTTGATCAAATGAACAAAGACATATTTTCGATAGAGCCTGTGATTTATCAAAAGTACAAATTGGGGACAAAATTTTTATTCACCGATACACAAAAGAGTAAGGGAGTATACTGGGGAAGTAGCTTGCCAGAGCGGGAAAAACGATATACATGGACAGATGGGAATAATATCATTATGAGGATGGAATTGGAGGGAGCAGAGAAGTTCGATAGAATAAGGGCAGAAATGAGTGTTTTGATGGTATACGGAGATAGCCAGCAAGTCAATATAGAGGTTAATGAGGAAAGTGTATTCTCACAAAAATTAGATAGTGCAGGTAAGGTTGAATTTGAGTTTACTAAACCGGAAAATAATATTATACAAATAAAATATGAATTTCCAGATGCTCAATCACCAGCGGAAAAGGGCGAATCGGAGGATACGCGTAAACTGGCGATTGCAGTAGGAGATATGGTATTGCTGCCAATAGATTATTAAAGAATGAACATATATATCCTATAGGGCATGAAGATAATAGCACCAATTAAGGTTTTATGGAAAGGCTAAGGAGATTTCTATTCTTCCTGTTACATTGGGCTAGGATGATGTAGGTCCTTGGGGGGAGTGGAATAATTTCAATGATCAAATGAGCTGGGGAATGTTGTTAATGGATATTATAAAGGTCGGTTAAAGTGAGAGGATAGAAAATATTGATGTTTTTGAAACGGAAGAAGTGGGAGGAAAGAACGATTCTCCTGTGTATAGCGGCAGTTATAGTAGCAGCAGGCTTTTTTTATATACAGAGAAAAGCGGCATTTTTAGTCTATGATGACATGCTTTTTTATGTGAATACGCTGGAAGGTGATTTGTGGGAGCAGGGAAAGGTAGCTGCATCACAAAACCGGTTTTACTATCTTTATGCATATTTTTTATATGCGATTCCCTATGCGCTTGGTTCGTTGTTCTGCATGAAGGCTGTGAGCTGTATAAGTGTTTTGTTTTCTTCGGTCTGTCTCTTCTGGCTTATTAAAAAGACTCTCGGAAACAGATGGGGTGTGTTGGTTTTTATTCTATTTTATACATATGCACAGATTAACAATGAGCACAATCCATTTGTATCCTATATATTTTATCACCAGATTACAATCGGAGTACTGCTCTTGGCAATAGAACGGTTAATTTCGTTTTATAAAGATTCTGAGAGTATAACCCTTTTGAGGCAGAGTTCCGTGTTGTATGCAGTACCGCTATTTTTGTATGAAAGCTTCCTGTTCTATTCCCTTTTTTTCTTTGCAGTAGGCATACATTTTCAATTACAGCGCAAGGGGACCTGGTACTCAGCGCTTAAAAGCAGCCTGTGGGATTTGAGATACCACATCAGCGTAAGCGTGTTGTATCTGTTCATTTTTTTGAGTTGGGGAATGACGCATCCTGTGGTCTATGATGGCGCTCAATGGAATTTTACTGGTATGAAGGAGTTTATTCGAACTGTAACGGTGTTATCTTCTGGTCTGTTTCCACTTAATGTTTTTTTTCACAGAATACATCAGATCGTTTTAGCGACATTTATGAATCCTTATTATTGGCTGAAGGCATTGATTGGCTCGTATGCAATTATATATCTTTTAAGAACGATTTCTGTTAAAATTAAGTTCAGCTCATTTGTCAAATGGGGTGGAGGGCTTTGGTTGGCAATACTGCTTCCGGCCATACCCTACGGTCTTACATCGAAATTCACGGCTATGGTAGTAGGCGGTGGGGCCTATGGATATGTAAGTTCCTATTTCAGCTATTTTTTTGCTGTTATATTTACATCTCTTACTCTTGTATTTGTTTATCAGAATTTTAGATTTAAAAATTTTTTTTTGTTTATTCTATTTGGGGTATTAATGTTGGGTGGAGTATGTACAGATGTAGTGAATGAGAATTGGACAGAGGTAGCGCAGCAACGAACCAGTAAAGGAAAAGCACTTCAAATGCTCATTACAACATCTATGTTCCAGAAGATACCGGACGGTGTAGAAATTTTGGCTCCGGATTACGTGGAAGGTGCGCTTACAGAAGTGAATGAACGTTATGTGGAGTTAATTACAGGTAAGAAAATAAAAATGATAAAAGAACCGTCAGGCAAAGAGGCATATGAAATAAAATATGATGCGGAGGCACAGAGCATAATCTTTTACGAAAGTTCGGTGGAGACAGACGAGTTGCGCAGCGTAGTAATAGGTTCGTTAAAAAAGGCTCCGAAAAGTATTATAGCCGAGACGGATACCAACGATTATGCTATCATTATAGGCGACGGATTTAACGGTGGGGTTTTTAAGCAGGATGTTATAGCACCCTTAAACATCACAAATAATATAAGCATGCTGGAATGTACAAAAGGCGTAAATTTAAATAGCTTACAGCTTATAAATCAGGAGGTCGAAAGTAATTCTTTTATTAAAGCTGTATTTTCGGAAGGATTTTATGAAGAAGAAAGCTGGGGCCGTTGGAGCCGTGCGAAAAGCAGTATTGAAATTATTAATAATACAGAAAAGGAATTTTCGATCAGCCTTAACTTTGCTGTAAGAACTGGCAACCCAGTGCCATCCGACTTTATAGTAATAACGCCGGACGGAAAGGATTTTAGGTTCAAGCTTGATGGAAAATCCAGTAATCTTACAATCAAAACGGAAGCTAAACCTGGAATAAGTGAGCTAAGGCTGATATCCAATGCGCCGCAGTTGGACAGTGGACTGGATACCAGATCATTATACTTTTCTGTCACAGATATGTTAATGGATATTTCTGTAGATTGAATGACTGTAAGGGAGAAGAAGGAGGGAGTATGATCAAAAAAGCTGCTTTGAGAGAGCATTGGAAAGAGTATATATTGGTGTTAATTGTTTTAACTGAGATCGCTATATTAACATTTATCGCATACCGTTTTGGGATATGCCATGTAGATTCAGACGATGCAACAGAAATGGCTTTGGCGGAGCAGTTAAGCCGCGAGAGTGGATTTTTAAGCCCTAATTGGTATTATTCCACTGATTTACGAGTGGTTCATACGCAGATTATATTGGCACCTCTGTTCCGGCTATTCTCAAGCTGGAAGCTGGTCCGGACATTTGGAACAGTGATTTTGCTGTGCATTTTATCAGGGTCTTGGATTTTTATGTGTGGTAAGATTTCTATGGGGAGAAGTGCGTTGTGGCTGTTGCCGGTATTGCTTTGGCCGTTTTCAGATATATATTACGATTTTGTACTATTTGGCTTGCAATATATTCCTCATCTGGCAATGATGTTTATCGGTGCTGGCGTCTATTTTGCTATAATTCATTCAAAAAAGTACTCGTGGAACCATATTGTTGTATGGTTAGTGCTTGCAGTTCTGAATGGTATGGGGGGGCTGCGATTGATAGTGGTTTTTTATGCTCCACTTTGGATGGCGGCTGTATGGAGTTATATCATAAAAGAGGATTCGACCATTGGCAAGGCTGTAAAGGCTCCTCAAATTGTTTTTTCATCCCTTGGAATGATTGGAGTGGCGGTAGGGTATATCATAAATACTAAAATATTGTCCCAAATGTATACATTTGTAAATTGGGAGAGCACGGAATTTATCAAACCTGATTTTACGAAGATAAATGGGGTACTGAATGATTTACTTATGGTTATGGGATATAGAACGGATCGGAAAATTTTTTCGATCAGCGGGGGCGTAAATTTGCTAATGTTGGTTTCCTGCTGTTTTCTCGTATATATTATGATAGAGCTATTGAAAAATCTCATACATTTGAAAGAAGATGAGAGGATTATAACGATATTTGCTGGGTTATCTCTTTGCGTTACAATATTTGTAAATCTTTTTACGAATCAAAACTGGGCGGCTAGGTATTTAATATTACCGATGATCTGGTTGATAGTGTTGGTAGCAATTTATATACGTCTAAAGGGTATAATGCGACCAGTAAATCAACTGATTTGTATATGCCTTTTGACAACTGTATTCTGCGGAGGATTGGTGGAGTACAGAGCCTGGATTTCCTATAATAAAAATTCAGCCCGAGAAAGTGTTCTGCGTTTTTTGGAAGATGAGGGATACCGGTTTGGATATGCGAGTTGGGATAACGCGGATGTTCTTACGGAAATGACAGACGGACAGATCCGAACCTGCAAGGTAACGAACTGGAAGGACTTTTCGATCTGGTATTGGTTGATGGACAAAGACTATAGAAAATATGCGGAAGGACAAAAAGTTTTCGTATTGTTGAATAATAATGAGTTTAATTATGACGGAGGAATCGGATATTTGAATGGCTCATGGAAGGCAGAAGATCTCGGTTATCTGGATTCGGGTCATCAGGTATACCGGGATGAGTGCTATACAGTGTATTCGTTTGATGATTACCGAAGATTAGAGCAGCGAAAGTGGTGAGAGAAAGATTAAAGTTCTTGGAAAGGGAGGCGCTGGAGAATGAAAAAGATATCTGTCGTAGTTCCGTGCTATAATGAGCAGGACGCCATACCGTTTTTTTATGAAGAAATGAAGCGGGTTGAAAAAAAACTGTCGGATTATACGTTTGAAATCATAATTGTTGATGATGGATCTTCAGATGGGACCTTAAGGGTGGCCAAGGGGATGGCTGCTAAGGACGATCAGGTACGCTATGTATCGTTTTCGAGAAATTTTGGGAAGGAGGCGGCAATTTATGCAGGACTACGGTATTCTGTGGGCGATTACGTTGTCATGATGGATGCGGATCTTCAGGATCCGCCAGCTCTGCTCCCAGAGATGTTGAAGGCTCTGGAAGTGGATGGTTTTGATTCCGCGGCAACCAGGAGAGTGACCCGAAAAGGAGAGCCGCCGATCCGTTCATTTTTTGCGCGTATGTTTTATAAGCTAATGCATAAAATTTCCAAAACAGAAATTGTGGATGGAGCTAGGGATTACCGGCTTATGTCGCGGCAGTTTGTAAATTCCTTATTGGAGTTGGAGGAATATAACCGGTTTTCAAAAGGACTTTTTGGCTGGTGTGGCTATAAGACAAAGTGGATCGAGTACGAGAATATAGAACGGGTTGCCGGGGAGACAAAATGGTCGTTTTGGAAATTGCTTTTGTACAGTATTGATGGGATTGTTGCTTTTTCAACTGTCCCACTGGCTTTTGCAGGGATTGTTGGGTTATTTTTCTGCCTGTTGGCTTTTATATTTATTGTGATAATTATTATCAGAACTCTTACAGTTGGAGACCCTGTAGCTGGGTGGCCCTCGATGATTTGCGTGATTCTGTTGCTGGGAGGGATACAGTTGTTCTCAGTGGGTATTTTAGGGGAATATCTGGCGAAAACATATTTGGAGACAAAAAAGAGGCCGATATTTATTTGCCGGGAGACAAATATTGATAATGCCAAGAATATATAGTCAGGGAGAGCTAAGAGCCATGAAAAAGTTTGGGAAGATACATGGTGGTATGGTGTTGTGGTGCATATTATGTGCATGGGGGTTATTCTGTCTGATTTATGGAAAGGTAGCTCTGGATGTGCAAATGGATGAGTGGATTTTTGCGCGAGGAGGGGATATCGTACAGCATTATCTGGGGTGGAAGTTTTATCGCAATTCTCCATGGGAATTTCCGATTGGTATGACCAATGGGACTTCATTTCCTCATTTTACTTCTGTCATCTATACAGATTCAATTCCGATATTTGCGGTGCTTTTTAAGCTTTTGTCGCCTGTTTTGCCAAAAACATTTCAATATTTTGGTATTTATATGCTTCTATCTTTTTTTTTACAGGGCCTATTTGCAGCAATCATTGTTAAAAAATTTACTGACAGAAAAGCATTGTGGATGTCATCGACAATTTTGGCAATTATGTCGCCGGTATTATTAAACCGCGCGTTTGGTCACACTGCTTTATCCGGACAATTCCTAATATTGGCAGCGTATGCTTTATGGCTTTATAGACCATCGTTGGGGATAAGGAGGGAATTGGGGGGCTGGTTTGCGCTTGGAATTTTTGGAGTGTCAATCCATATGTATTTTATGCCTATGATTGGCCTGATTCTTTTGGCAAGGGTGTTGGAAGAGGTGTTGGATTGCCATTTCACAAGAGCGGTAATTAACAGGTCAGTAAGCCTGGTTGCGGGTTTTATAGTGGTTAGTTTATTGACGATGTTTATTTTGGGGGGATTTGGAAAAGGTTTTTCAGGAGGATCGGAAGGGGGATTAGGAGGCTATAACAGCAATCTGAATACGTTGTATAATCCGCTGGGAAAGAGCAGCTTCCTAAAAGACTGGCCTGTGCTGAATAGGCAGTATGAAGGTAGTGGATATTTGGGAGCGGGAGCGCTGTTTCTTTTCATAATTGCAATATTCTTTTTCTTTTTTGACACAGAGTTTGAATTAAAACAGATTGTAAAGGAAAAGCGAAATTTTATTATTTCGGCATTGTTTTTATTTTTAGCAATTTTCTCTTATGCTACAGTATTTAAAATTTATTTTAATGATAAACGAATTATAGATATAACTCTTCCTGAAATTATCAATAGGTGTTTATCTATTTTCAGATCCTCAGGACGATTGATCTGGGTAATATCTTATGGCTGCATTATTTTTTCGTTTTATGTGCTTGGCCGAAAAGGTGAGCTGGGGAAGGCACTGTTGATTATGTGCACCATATTTCAGCTTTTAGACATATATCCTCAGTATCATATTGATTTTGAAAAATATAACCATCAATCATCGTTAGCGAATCCTTTTTGGAAAGAAGCTGTGGAACAGTATAAGCATATCGTTTTTATAAACCCATATGATTATAATGGCTCTGTTGGCCGAAGAGCTATGTATGAACTTGCTGGAGTTGTGTCAGATTATCATATGACATTGAGCAAATTCAGATATGCAAGATCCTTTTCAGAAACTATGCGTGAGGATATGTTAGAGTATATTGACGAATTGGAACAGGGATTAGCGCGTGAAGATACCCTTTATATATTTTCAAAATATTATGCATGGAATCAACAATATACAAATTTTAATTTTTATATGGTAGATGATTATATTATTGGCACATGTAAGAAGGAAAATTTGCAGCCATATAGCAATATAACCAATTCGATTGATATACTTTTTGATGAAAATAACACCTATGTAATTGACGGTGAAAATCAACAAGAGACACTTATTATTCATGGAGGAGGATATTCTTATGGTCCATATATAACATTGGAACCTGGAAAATATGTGTTGACTATAGAAGGCGAGGCGCTTATGGACGCGTGGGTGTCTGGCAATCCAGAAGCTCTGAAATTATATAATTTAAAAAGTTCTGATAAGCAGTTAACCTATCGGTTTTCGTTGCAAAGTAGATTATATGACGGGGAATTTTATGTTGGGAACATAGGAGCTGGCAGGGATGTTTTGGTTCGCTCTATGCATTTGGAAAAAATAGATTAAAAAAATGACCAATAAAGAAGAGCAAATTTAGAACAGTTTGTTGCGTTTGTTAGCCAATAAAAATATTATGCTATAAGAACGTAAAGAGAGTATCATAGTGCAAAAGGAGGTACACAATATGAACATCACAGCACTTATCATGGCAGGCGGCCGCGGAGAACGTTTTTGGCCGAAAAGCCGCAGAAATATGCCGAAGCAGTTTTTGTCTCTGACAGATGATGGAAAAACTATGATTCAGTTGACCGTAGAGCGTATTTTGCCACTTGTTAATATGGAAGATATTTTTATTGCAACCAATAAAGATTACAAGAGGTTGGTGATGGAACAACTTCCGAGTATACCGGAAGAGAATATTTTATGTGAGCCCATAGGGAGGAATACAGCGCCCTGCATAGGAATGGGGGCAGTTTATATACAGAAGAAGTATGAGGAGGCCATCATGCTGGTACTTCCCTCTGACCATTTGATTAAGTTTAATAACATGTTTTTAAATATTCTAAGGGATGCCTGTGAAGTTTCTAAGAATGGAAAGAATCTGGTGACGGTTGGAATAGCCCCTACATATCCGGAGACCGGATATGGCTATATTAAGTTTGATCCCAAGAAAATGGAAGGTCGCGCGTATGTGGTAGAGCGTTTCGTGGAGAAGCCTAACGTAGAGTTGGCTAAAGAATATCTGGCAACAGAAGAGTATCTCTGGAACAGCGGTATGTTTGTTTGGAAGCTGTCGTCCATTCTATATAATATCGAGAAACTTATGCCGGATGTATATGGCGGTCTTAAAAAGATCAGTGATCATATTGGCACGGAGCAGGAAGCGGAGACGCTGGAAAAAGAGTTTCGTAATATGCCGTCTCAGTCTATTGATTATGGAATTATGGAAAAAGCCCAGGATATTTTTATTCTTCCCGGCGCATTTGGTTGGGATGATGTGGGATCCTGGTTGGCTGTAGAACGGATTAAGCGTTCAAATGAGCTCGGAAATGTTGTGGACGGAAATATTATTACGGTCAATACAAAAAACTGTATTATCCAGGGAGATCGGAAGTTGATCGCTACCGTGGGGGTGGAGGATATGATTATTGTGGATACAGAAGATGCGACATTGATTTGTGCAAAAGATAGCGCGTCAGATATCAAGAAAGTTTTGGAGAATTTAAAAATTTGTAATAGAGATGAATATATTTAAGGTAAAAACAAATGGATATTGCATACTTGCTATTTCTTCAGAATTTACGAACAATCACTTGTGGAATATTTGATAGTGCATTTTTGTATATTACGACTTTGGGGGAAGATTTCACTCTGATGGTATGGGTTTGCGGGATTTATTGGTGTGTGGATAAAGCGGCGGGAATTTATCTGATGTTTAATTTTCATATTGCCAATTTTGCCAATCAGCTGATAAAGATTACTGCCTGTGTGTACCGCCCCTGGATTCGTGATAAGCGAGTGATCCCATTAGAAGCCGCAAAGGGAGCGGCCACCGGTTATTCTTTTCCAAGCGGTCATACCGCAAAGGCAGTGGGAGTATGGGGCGGACTGGCGGAGCGGATGAAAACATTTAAACCATTGAGGTTTTTTCTTTGGGGAGTGGTCCTGACAGTGGGATTTTCGCGAAATTATCTTGGTGTACATACTCCCCAGGACGTGATTGTTTCGCTTGGGATTGGAGTGATTTTCCTAAAAGCTACTGAAAAGCTGCTGGTTTGGGTGGAGAACAAGGAAAAACGAGATATGGTGATATGCGGAATTGGAGTCTGCTTTGCTGTGGCACTTTTGATTTATGGTCGGTTGAAGCCCTACCCGATGGATGTTGTTGATGGTAAACTCTTGGTTGATCCGGCGAGCATGATAAATGGAAGTGTACGGGGGGCGGGAGGTTTTATCGGTCTGTTGTTAGGATGGCTGTGGGAGCGGCGAGGAATTCGGTTTAAGGATAATGGGAGGTCGATGGAGGAGAAGCTGCTTTGGTTTTTGATTGGTGTTACAGGACTTTTGCTTATAATGAAGGTGATTCCTTCTGTTGTGGTCAAAATCTTTCCGGGACAGGTGGGTACTTTTATAAATGGATTTATGGTACCGTTTTATATATTAGGAGCATTTCCGTGGTGTATGGAGCGGTTAAGGACAGACTGAATGATGTTTTTATATAGAATTGAAATAGAATGAGCGATAATTGCAGGGGAAACGGAGACTGATAATAATGGATACAATCGTACAGACAAGATGGAAAAACTGGCTGTCCCAAAGCCTGGAGGACGCTGATCTGACAGCGGAACTCCAAGCGATGGCAGAAGATGAGAAAACGATTGAGGACTGTTTCTACAAGGAATTGGAGTTTGGGACCGGGGGGCTGCGCGGTGTGATTGGCGCTGGGACCAACCGGATGAATATATACACGGTAGCAAAGGCGACTCAGGGATATGCTGATTATCTCAATGAATATTTTGCATCTCCATCAGTTGCTATTGCCTATGACAGCCGGATCAAGTCGGAGCGGTTTGCAGAGGTTGCAGCCGAGGTATTGGCGGCAAACGGTATTCGGGTTTATATTTATCCGGAACTAATGCCCACGCCGGCTCTTTCCTTTGCAGTTCGAAATCTGAGCTGTTCTGGCGGAATTGTGATAACAGCCAGTCATAATCCGGCAAAATATAATGGCTATAAGGTATATGGTGCAGATGGCTGTCAGATTACGACGAAAGCAGCTAAAGAGATTTTGGCAAAGATCAACGCTGTCGATGTTTTTTCCGGAGTTAAGAGTATGAAATTTGCCAAGGGAATTGAGAAGAAACGTATTTCTTACATCGGAGAAGAGACGGTAAGGGCATTTATTCGTGCGGTGTCAGCGCAGTCCTTGTGTGGTGATGCGGCCTGTGATAAGAGTGTATCCATTGTTTATACGCCTTTAAATGGAACAGGACTAAAATGCGTGTTGCGCTGTTTGAAGGAAAATGGTTTCACAAATATTTCTGTGGTTAAAGAGCAGGCAGAACCGGATGGTCATTTTCCCACATGCCCCTATCCCAATCCGGAGATCAGAGAAGCGCTGGAGCTGGGGCTAAAAGAGGCCAAAAGGTTGGGCAGCGAGCTTCTGTTGGCAACGGATCCGGACTGTGACCGGGTTGGCATTGCCGTTAAATCGGGAGACGACTTTGTTCTTCTCACCGGCAATGAGGTTGGAATGCTGCTTTTGGATTATATTTGCAAACGCCGTTTGGCCTTAAAGCGAATGCCCAAGAACCCGCTTGTAGTAAAAACTATTGTGACCATTGATATGGCAAAGCGTATCGCGGCGGATTATGGAGTCCAGGTTATTGATGTGCTGACTGGATTTAAGTTTATTGGCGAACAGATTGGGTTTTTGGAGAAAAAGGGGGAGGAAGACCGCTATATCCTGGGATTTGAGGAAAGTTATGGTTATCTGACAGGCAGTTACGTGAGGGACAAAGATGCGGTGAATGCCTCGCTTATGATTTGTGAAATGTTTGCATATTATAAGGCTAAGGGGCAAAGCCTTCTGGATGTATTGAATGGGCTTTATACAAAATATGGGTATTGTTTGAATACCCTGCAATGTTATGAATTTGAGGGCGCTTCAGGGTTTCAAAAAATGCAGGATATTATGGAGAAATTAAGGGATAGTTGCCCGAAAATGTGGATTGGATATAGGATAATTTCTGTTAGCGATTATAAGAAATCCATTACGCGCTATAGCGATGGCCGGGTGGAGAAAATTGACCTTCCGGTTTCTAATGTGCTGAAATTTGAACTCGAAAATAATCTTTCGGTGGTAGTGCGCCCCTCCGGAACTGAGCCGAAACTTAAAATGTATATGTCTGTCAGCGCAGGAAGCCGGGAAGAGGCAGGCGATTTGGAGCAGCGATTGGTAAAGGTACTTGAAGCGATGTTTGTATGATGGATGGGGGGCTATATTCTACAAATTTCAAGCATTTTTTGAAGGATTTTAGCTGCTCTTTAAATATTTGCACAGTGTTTCCAATTCATATCGGTTGGATAGGAACTATATCTTCAGGGAAATTATAGCCGATCAGAGAGAGGTATTAATATGAGTAAGAACCTGTCATGGAAAATGTTATCTGAGGAGACAATTATTAAAGATCCTTGGATCGACCTTCGTGCCAGTACCTGTTTGTTGCCAAACGGTTTGACCATATCTCCATTTTATGTGAATCACTTGCCCAACTTCACCGTGGTTGTGGCGGTAACACCAGATCCGGAGCGAAAGGTGGTTCTCGTGCGCCAATACCGGCATGGAGCGGGGAAGGTATTGCTGGAGTTGCCGGCCGGCTGTATCGAGGCAGGAGAAGAACCGGAGATAGCCGCTGCTAGAGAATTGCTGGAAGAGACGGGATATAAGGCTGAAAAGATGGAACATCTGTTCCAACTTGCACCCAATGCGACAAACTGTACCAGTTATGCACAGTGCTATTTGGCGTGGGATGTGATGAAAGTGGGGGACATACATTTGGATGAAACTGAATTTCTGGAGGTGGTGGTTCTGGAGAGTGACGAAGTAAGGCGCCTTATGCGAGAGGGCGGCTTTGAGCAGGCTGTGCATGTAGCAGCGTTGTACCGGGCCATGGAGCGTGTGGGACTGTAATATTTGGATGGATGACGTGGCTGTGGAAATGAGGTAGGATGGCTTATAACAGTATTTTATCGGTTATACCTGATTTGACATTTAAAATAATAAATTTTGTCATGTTGGCATAACTGCAGAGGTTGTAATCATGCGTTCCAGGTAGTAGTCAGTATGTATTAGTGACAACGCGGTGGGGTTTTTAGCTGAGGTGTGCCAAGAAGGTTCGAATTACAGAGACGAAGCACTTGCACTTTTTTGAATTATTTATTAATTAGTTAACTGTTATGTGTGTTATTGAGGTGCCGTGGCTGCCATGTGTAGTTGCGGTATTTTTAAAATGAAATGAAAAGTTACAGCCACCATTAGATATACCATCTCAATTCTAGGAACATACCTAATTGAAAGTGGTGCGATAGGGTCAAAAGTGCACATTGTAGAAATATATACTGTGTGATATTATTGTGATATAAAGAGCGGCAAGAGGGGGCGGTTGTTATAATGGTATGCTTAATAGCAGATTATCGAAAAAAATGTAATATGAGTCGAGAAAAATTATCAGAGTTAACGGGTATAAGTGTTAGTACAATAAAGCGCTATGAGAGAAACCAGCAGGAGCCAAAGATAAGCTATCTTATAAAGATAGCGGAGGCTCTAGGGGTTGAATCCTATAATGATTTGTATAAGAAGCTGGAGGGTTAACAATGTTACAGATAAATTTTAGCTTTCGCGGTGCAGAAACAATAGAAGCGTTGAAAGAGAAGTATTTTGTATTTCAAAATAATAAGGTACCAGTGATTGAAAAAGATAATAGGACACTAATCCAAAAATCTAAGACGATTTCTCTAGAATTAAAGCAACGACTAGAGAACCTGGATGGAATTCTATACCTTAGTCGTGTGGGCGGCAAGTATGGAAATATTCATTTATTAACTAATAAAGCAACATGCTTGGATGGAATTGAACGGCTTGGTTATATTCGTGGAAATAGGGATACAATACAATTTGTTGAGTATCCGCGAGGAAAAAATGCACACTATAGCTCATTCTATCCACTTGTAAGAAAATTATTGTTGGCGAATGGTTTTAAGGAAAAATCAAATGTATTTAATATACCTGCAAATCAGATAGATTTGTTTGTCGGAGTTATTAATCGTTTTATAAAAGAGAGAGATATTCAAAATTATCAACCTGTGATTGATAGTAGAATTGATACTATGATCATAGACAGCAAGAAATATTTTTTTAATGTTTTATATTGGGATGAGCAAAAAGTGCAACAGGAGGGTGAATTTATGAAGATTTCCAAGCCGGAACAAGAAATTATAAATATCAAGAATTCGATACAGATGTTAGCGGAGATATGTAGAAATGCGAAGGAAGAAAAAGATCTGCAGATTATAGTGAGTTATATAAATGAGATAAGAAAAAGACTTGATATTCTCGAAAGTATAACGCAGAGGGAAGTGAAACAATTAGAAGAATACAGGGCATTATTTGAAGAGTAGTATATGCGGTATTTAGAGAAGTGCTTATGTAAGTAAAATCCTGTTTGCCCCGTAGGTTTTAAATATCTATTTGCTTACCAGCACCATCACAAAAGCCGGAGCAGTTTCATGTGCTGCTCCGGTCCGATTTACTCATTTATTTCTCGATCATTCACTTATATCTGATGGTTAAAAAATGCTATGCTTAAACTCACCGGGCTTTTGTCTACCCCTTATAAATCCCCGCAATCACCCCCACCACCTTCTCCACGCCCAACTTACTCAAATTAAACAACATCTGATGGGATTCAATGCTTCCCCATTCCTGCTTGGTATAATTCTCATAATACTTCCGCCTCTGGCTGTCCGTGTGGCGGACGGCGCTGGCGGCTTCCTTGCGCGGGATCTGGTAGCGGTCCATGATGCGGCTTATGCGGTCCTCCATGGAAGCGCAGAGGAAGACATCGATGAGATCCGGGTAGTCCCGCAGTATGTAGTCTCCGCAGCGGCCTACGATGATACAGGGGCCTTCCTTGGCCAGGGTTTCGATGATGGCGGTCTGGGTCAGGTAGGTGCTGTCGTTTAAGGGGAGACCGTAGCCGGTTACGTCGTTGGGGGGTTTGGGAATCCGGTAGGTGGACAGGAAAGAGTGAAGCGCAGCTTCATCCACTTCCTCTACCGTGATGGGGGAGAGGCCCATTTTCTCTGCGGCCATCTCAACCAGGCTCCGGTCATAAAGGGGGATCTGCAGAAGTTTCGACAACCGTTCCCCGACTTCGTGTCCGCCGCTGCCGAATTGGCGGGCGATGGTGATAATCTTATGACTCATAAGCGCGCTCCTTTCTGACAAGTGTGGGAATATAATAAGATATACTTCTATTATAATGCATAACATGAAGAAAAGATAGCGAAATGTCAGAAAATATGCGCGGTGAGAATGCATGTTTTACTTGACAAACCCGCTCCCGCCGGCTCCTATAT
>PVML01017545.1_pt1 | contig 30545 bp, 30 predicted proteins | sample 1853371 | NCBI WGS metagenome assembly PVML01 (sample SAMN08533508, study PRJNA380276) | Human gut metagenome, whole genome shotgun sequencing project. | isolation source: participant 1, chromium library | host: Homo sapiens | collected 2017 | reverse complement strand
AACGGGAAATGACAAACGCCTTTCTCATCACCGACGACGATATTATCATCTGCGACCCCGAAGCCGAGGTGCGACACGAAGTCGCGTAATGTATTGTGTATAAACACTGCTCTATCCATTTGGAGTAACCCTACTGTGACCTGCACTGGTCAAAAGCCGGCGTTGGGAAGCTCACAGGACAATATGGGAAATCTGCCAGCCTAAAGCGGATGTACTGTTAGGGTAAAGAATGCTATGTCGAACGTAATGTGAATCATCGTAAGGATCGTTACAGGGAATAGGTGAAATAAGGCTGATACACCTACACCAAAAGGTGTTGGAGGTGACCGAGGGGCCTTTCGCTACCCCGAAGCAAATGGACACAAATCCTCCCGGTTCAAAGATGGCGGCTAAGGCATTCGAGAATTATGCATTACGTGGAACGTGGAAAACCCTATGCGTTCCTTGAACAAAGGTATCGACCTCGCAAGAGGAAGAAATGGCGCAGAGGGTATGAGATGGAATAAAAAGCGAAAGGTTCACTGTAACGGTGAGCATAGGGGTTCAAAATTTGCCCTGACCTGAAAGGGTGCTGACTTATTCCGGGTATTTCATGGCAAGATTGGAGGTATTCCTGTGAACGATAAGTATTCAACGACGGAAGGTAAAACTTCTGAGAAGCTGTCGGACGAAGCTATGTTGAGTGCCCAATGGAAAAACATTGACTGGCATAAGGCAGAGCGGGAAGTCAACAGGCTACAAATCAGGATTGTCAAGGCAACTCAGCAAAAAGACTACAACGCAGTAAAACGACTTCAGTATCTTCTGACACATTCCTTTTACGCCAAAGCACTGGCTGTCAAGCGTGTCGTAACCAACGACGGGCGCAGAACTCCCGGTGTGGATGGTGTTCTCTGGAACACTCCGGCGAAGAAAATGGCAGCGGCTCTATCGCTGACAGATAAAAGGTATCGTGCACGTCCTCTCCGTAGAGTGTATATCGAAAAGAAGGACAAGAAGAAAAAACGTCCGTTGGGGATTCCCACGATGTATGACCGCGCAATGCAGGCTCTTTATGCTTTGGCACTGGAACCGGTGGCGGAAACAACAGCAGATGGGAAATCCTTTGGTTTCCGAAAAGGAAGATGCGCACAGGATGCCTGCGAATATCTGTTCAATGCACTGTCGCGCAAGCACATTTCTCCGAAGTGGGTTTTGGAGGGTGACATCAAAGGTTGCTTCGACCATATCAGCCATGATTGGCTTCTGGCGAACATCCCCATGGACAAGAACATTTTGAAGCAGTTCTTAAAGGCGGGATTTATCTATCAGCGCGAACTCTTTCCTACCGAGGAAGGAACTCCGCAAGGTGGTATTATCTCCCCCATTCTGGCGAACATGACGCTGGATGGTATCGAGAAGAAGCTGGTCGAACGCTTTCACACGAACGCGCTCGGTAAGGTCGATTTAAGATTTAAGAATGCCCACAAAGTAAACTTCGTCCGCTATGCAGACGATTTTGTGGTCACAGCGGCAACACCTGAACTGGCTCTTGAAGCAAAGGAGCTGATTCGAGAGTTTCTCGCTGAACGCGGATTGGAACTTTCTGATGAAAAGACCGTTGTCACCAACATTGACGATGGTTTCGACTTCCTCGGCTGGAACTTCAGAAAGTATAACGAAAAGCTGATTATCAAGCCTTCCAAAAAGGCGGTCAAGGCTATCGTTTCCAATATCTCTGACACGATTCTCCGCAGAGAAAAAGCGTGGCAGCAAGCTGTTCTGATTATGAAGTTGAATGAACAAATTCGAGGTTGGACTAATTACCACCAGTCCGTATGCGCAAGTGATGCGTTCGCGCATCTGGACTATGTCCTGTACGAACTGCTGTGGCGATGGGCTAAAAGACGGCACCCAAAGAAGAACAAGTGGTGGATTTCCACGAGATACTGGCATCGTGTCGGTAATCGGAACTGGGTGTTCTCTACGGAAAACAAGGAGCTGATACGGGTGGACAGCACAGCCATTGTGCGACATACCAAGATAAAAGCTACTGCAAATCCGTTCCTCGATGAGGCGTATTTCCAAAAAAGGAAATTCGATAAAGGAATGCACCGGCTGACTGGAAAATTCAAGATGATTTGGAAAAACCAGAACGGACTGTGCTACCACTGCGGAATGCCGATGGATGTAACGGAAGAAAGAGAAATCTTCTACCTTGCACCAAAGGCAAAGGCTGGCATGGAAGATGTTCGCAATATGCGCTACGTTCATTGCACCTGTCAGCGTATTTATGCTGAGAACCGCTTGAAGAAGTGATGAAATGCTTGAGCCGTATGACGGGAAACTGTCACGTACGGTTCTTAGGCGGGAAGGCGGTGGTAACACCGCTGACCCAGCCGATTATTTTTCCCTTGTGCAGCGATTGGGCGGGCAAGTGATACGCCTGTCGCCAACAGGAAAAGGCATGGACGGCATGCCCCAGTATGTGAACCCTATGGATATAAACCTCAATTACAGCGAGGACGACAACCCGCTTGCTTTGAAATCCGACTTTATCCTTTCCCTTTGCGAGCTTGTTATCGGTGGAAAAGAGGGCTTGCAGCCCGTGGAAAAAACCGTCATTGACCGCGCTGTTAGGAATGTGTACCGACCTTTCCTTGCTGACCCCGACCCGGCAAAAATGCCTATCTTGGGCGACCTCTACAACGAACTGCTGAAACAGCCGGAGCCGGAAGCTGCCCGCATTGCGGCGGCATTGGAACTTTATGTTTCCGGCTCTCTGAACGTCTTTAACCACCGTACCAACGTGGAGCTTTCAAACCGTCTTGTCTGCTTTGATATTAAGCAGCTTGGAAAGCAGCTCAAAAAGTTAGGTATGCTCATTGTGCAAGACCAGGTGTGGAACCGCGTTACCGTCAACCGCGCCGAAAAAAAGGCAACCCGTTACTACATGGACGAATTTCACTTGCTGCTCAGAGAAGAACAGACCGCCGCTTACAGCGTGGAGATTTGGAAGCGTTTTCGTAAATGGGGCGGCATACCGACCGCTATCACGCAGAACGTCAAAGACCTTTTAAGCAGCCGCGAAGTCGAGAACATCTTTGAAAATTCCGATTTTGTCCTCATGCTCAATCAGGCACAGGGCGACCGGGCTATCCTTGCAAAGCAGCTTAATATCTCCCCACAGCAGATGAAGTATGTGACCCATACCGAAGCGGGCGAGGGGCTTATCTTTTACGGGAATGTGGTGCTGCCGTTCATTGACCGCTTCCCGACGGACACCGAGCTTTACCGTCTGCTTACGACAAAGCCTAATGAAAAGTTTTGAATAATGGAAAGAAATGCGAAGAACGGCTGAGTTTCAGCCGTTCTTACCCAAATATCTTTCGATAAAATTTTCTGTTTCGTTGTCATAGCGATTGTAGCCAGGATAACAGACTTTGGTCTTTCTGCCAACTTGTTTGGGATTCAGCTGGAAGATCGAGATGCGCCTATTGTCGTTGAAAGGAGATATCCATGCAATTATTATCGCAAGTTTTTTCTGTAAAAATGCTTTATAGACAGCTAATTGCAATCACTCTTTCCATTTACAAAAACTTTTCATTAGGAAATTTATGCAAAGCTTTGCATAAAACGCCGGAGGAAGTGAGCAAGCCATGAAAACGGACGTAATCATCAACCGTGAAGCCCTCTATGCCCTGCGGGAGCTGCCGAGCGAAAGCGTGAACTGCTGCGTCACAAGCCCGCCTTACTATGGACTAAGGGACTACGGGCTTGACGCACAGATTGGACGGGAGGACACGCCGGAGCAGTACATTGACAGGCTTGTAGAAGTGTTCCGGGAGCTGCGCCGGGTACTTAAAGACGACGGGACATTTTGGCTGAATATCGCAGACACATACTGCGGCAGCGGCATGAAAGCGGGCTGCAAGCAAAAGGATTTAATCGGTATTCCGTGGCTTCTTGCCTTTGCCCTGCGCTCTGACGGATGGTATTTACGCAGCGATATTATCTGGCTGAAAGAAAATCCTATGCCGGAGAGCTGCCGCGACCGACCGAGCCGCTGCTATGAGCATATCTTTTTACTGACGAAATCAAAGAAATATTACTATGACGCTGCCGCCATTGCAGAGCCGATTGCGCCGGGAACAGCAGCGCGGTACCGGCAAGGGCGCGGCGCAGGACACAAATATGCCGAGGAAGTACCCGGACAGGGCAAGGTACAGGGTATCAATAAAACCCGCAGCGGCGGCTATTATGACGACGCTCTTATGCCGACCACAAGGAACAAGCGGGACGTTTGGCTTATCAATACCGTACCGTATAAGGGCGGGCATTTTGCCGCCTATCCCCCGAAGCTCGCGGAAACGTGCATACTGGCGGGCTGTCCGGCAGGCGGCGTTGTCCTTGACCCGTTTTTTGGAAGCGGCACCACCGGGCTTGCAGCGAAAAGCCTTGACCGCCGCTATATCGGCATTGAACTGAACACCGAGTATTGCGCCCTTGCAGGGGCGCGGATTGGAGGTGGTAACACTTGAAAGACCCATTAAAGCCCCGTGATAAAATCACGCAGAAAATGACCCGCGACGGGGCTATCGCAGAAAATCAGACCACGGGAGACACGGAACGTATCAGCAAGCGGACGCAGGACGCGGATTTTCAGAAATCCCCGGAGCAACAGGCAGCACAGGACGCAGCGCAGCTACAAGGTGCAGCTTCCCCGACTTCTCCCTTGCCCCATGTGCCGGGAGCTGCCCCCAAAGCGGACACAGGCAAAACGGAGCGCGTCATGGAGCATATCGAAGCCGCCCATACCCGCAAAGCGTCTAAAAAAGCGGTACGAAAGGCACAGGCAGAAGCTACCGCCGGGACGAAATCTTCCCGGCTGCAATTTACCGACGAGGAACGCGCTGCCCCGGAGCTTGAAAAGTATATCAAGAAATCCGATAAAGCCGCCGACCGCTTGGATAAGGCAAAGGCAGCTATCCCCAAAGAAAAGAAACTGGTAAAAGAGCGCACCTTTGACGAAACCACCGGGAAAGGCAAGACCCGCCTGCACTTTGAGGAAAAGGACAAGCCGCCCGGATTTAAGGAGAAGCACAACCCGCTATCCCGCCCCACACAGGAAGCCGGGATTTTGGTACATAACAAAATCCATTCTGTCGAAAAGGATAATTCCGGCGTGGAGGGCGCACACAAGAGCGAGGAAGCCGCAGAACGGGGATTGAAGTACGGGGCGCGGAAAATCAAGCAGGGCTACCGCAACCATAAGCTGAAACCCTACCGGGAAGCGGCAAAGGCAGAAAAAGCGGCTTTTCGGGCAAATATGGACTTTCAGTATCACAAGACCCTGCATGAGAACCCGCAGCTAACCAGTAACCCCATTTCCCGGTTTTGGCAGAAGCAGAAAATCAAGCGGCAGTATGCAAAGGAAGCCCGCAATACCGCAAAGGGTATCAAGGGCGCGGCAGAACGCACCCGCAAGGCGGCAGCCAAAGCCGCCGAAAAAACAAAGCAGACCGCAGCATTTGTGGCAAGGCACCCGGCGGGTGTGGCAATCGCTGTCGGGGTGCTACTGCTCTTTATCATGGTTATGTCCGGGCTGTCCTCTTGTGGGGCAATGTTTTCCGGCACGTTAAACGGCGTGCTTGGAACGTCCTATACGTCCGAGGACAGCGACCTTGTGGAAGTGGAAAACAGCTACGCCGGATTGGAAAACGAGCTGCAAAGCAGGATTGACAATATCGAGCGCGACAATCCGGGCTATGACGAGTACCGCTATGACCTTGCAAATATCGGACACAATCCACACGAATTAGCGTCCTATCTGACTGCAAAATATCAAAGCTACACCCGCGCCGAGGTACAAAGCGAATTACAGCGGATTTTCAATCAGCAATACAAGCTGACGCTGACCGAGGAAGTGGAAATACGCTACCGGGAGGAAGAACGCACCGACACATGGACAGACGAGGACGGCAACGAGCATACGGACACCTACACGGTACAAGTGCCTTATGAGTATTACATCTTAAACGTCAAGCTGACGAACACCCCGTTATCCACGATTGCAGAAAACAATCTGACCCCGGAACAGCTTGAAATGTACCGAGTGTACTTACAGACAAGCGGAAACAAGCCCCTTATCTTTGGCGGCGGTTCTTCCGATACTTCCGCGTCCGAGGATTTAAGCGGCGTGGATTTTGTGAACGGAACGCGCCCCGGTAATACCGCTATCGTTGACCTTGCAAAGCAGCAAGTCGGAAATGTGGGCGGCTACCCTTATTGGAGCTGGTACGGCTTTAATTCCCGCGTGGAATGGTGCGCCTGTTTTGTGTCCTGGTGCTACGGGCAAATGGGACTTTCCGAGCCGCGTTTTGCCGCCTGCCAGTCGCAGGGTATTCCGTGGTTTACCTCTCACGGACAATGGGGAGCGCGGGGCTATGAAAACATTGCCCCCGGCGACGCTATCTTTTTTGACTGGGATTTAGACGGCAGCGCAGACCATGTAGGACTTGTTATCGGCAGGGACGAAAGCCGCGTCTATACCGTTGAGGGCAATTCCGGTGACGCCTGCAAGATTAAGAGCTATCCCCTTGACTATGCCTGTATCAAAGGGTACGGGCTGATGAACTGGAACTGACACATTTTTTGAAAATCGAAAGGAGAAAAATTTTATGGCAATGAGTAAAATCGAAAGAATTGACAAGGAAATCCAAAAGACCCGTGAGAAAATCACGGAGTATCAGAACAAGCTGCGCGGATTGGAAGCACAGAAAACCGAAACGGAAAATCTGCAAATCGTTCAGCTTGTGCGCTCCATGCGTCTGACCCCGCAGGAACTTAACACCATGCTGAAAGACGGCGGTATTCCGGGCATTGCCCCTATCCCCGCAGACTATGAGGAACAGGAGGAAACCGAGAATGAAGAATAAAATCCTTGCAAGCATTACCGCACTTTGCGCCGCCCTTGTCCTTGTGGGCGGCTTTTCCGTTACCGCCTATGCACAGATCCCGACGGAAGAAACCGACGACAGCGGCGTAATCGTGGAAACCGAGCCGCAGCCCTTGACCCCGGAGGGCAACATGACCCTTGTGGACGACATTGACGGGGACGCTGCCGAGGATAAGCAGTTTATCGTCGTGAAAAGCAAAGGCGGCAACTATTTTTACATTATCGTTGACCGGGCAGCCGAGGGGGAAAATTCCGTCCACTTCCTAAATCAAGTAGACGAAAGCGACCTTATGGCGATTATCGGTGAGGAACAGACCGAACAACCCCCGGCTGTCTGCAACTGTACCGAGAAATGCAAGGCGGGCGAAGTAAACACCGCCTGCCCCGTCTGCTCTGTCAACATGGATAGCTGCACAGGCAAGGAAGCCACACCGGAGGAACCCGCCGAGCAGGAGCAGCCCCAGAACGGCATGGGCGGGCTTTTGATTTTCCTTGTCGTGGGCTTGCTTGGCGGCGGCGCAGCCCTCTACTACGTTAAGTTTATGAAACCGAAACAGAACGTGAAAGGCAGCACCGACCTTGACGAGTTCGATTTTGACGAATACGACGAGGACGAGCCGGAAGAAGCTGACAGCGCAGACACCGAACAGGAGGACGAGGAAGAATGAAACTTGTGATTTGTGAGAAACCCAGCGTCGGGGCGGCGGTTGCCGCCGCCCTTGGCGTAAGGGAGAAGAAAGACGGATATATCGAGGGGAACGGTTATTTTATCTCTTGGTGTATCGGGCATTTGGTAGGACTTGCGGAAGCTGCCGTCTATGGGGAACAGTACAGGAAATGGAGCTATGACAGCTTACCCATTCTGCCGCAGGAATGGCAGTACACCGTAGCTGCCGACAAGGGAAAACAATTCAAAATCTTAAAAGACCTCATGCACCGCGCCGACGTTTCGGAAGTCGTGAACGCCTGCGACGCAGGACGCGAGGGCGAGTTGATTTTCCGCTTTGTCTATGAAATGGCGGGCTGCAAGAAGCCCTTTACCCGTCTTTGGATTTCCTCAATGGAAACGGGTGCAATCAAATGCGGCTTTGAAAACTTAAAAGACGGGCGCGGATATGACGCCCTCTATCATTCTGCTTTATGCAGGGCAAAGGCTGACTGGCTTATCGGCATTAACGCAACCCGTCTTTTCTCCTGCCTGTATGGAAAGACCTTGAATGTGGGGCGCGTCCAGACCCCGACCCTAAAAATGCTTGTAGACCGGGACGCTGCCATTACAAACTTCAAGAAAGAAACCTACTACCATGTGCGCCTTATGCTTCCCGGCGCAGAAGCGGCAAGCGCGAAGATCTGCGTCGCTGATGAAGCAAGCAGACTGAAAGCGGCCTGCGAAGCGTCGGCGGCTGTCTGTACTTCCCTTGTGAAAGAAAAGAAAACCATTGCCCCGCCGAAGCTCTTTGACCTTACCAGTTTACAGCGGGAAGCAAACCGTATTTACGGGTACACCGCGAAGCAGACCCTTGACCTGGCGCAAGCCCTCTATGAAAAGAAGCTCTTGACCTATCCGAGAACGGACAGCGCATTTCTGACCGACGACATGGGAGAAACAGCGACGGGCATTATCAAGGTGCTTTGTGAGAAACTTTCCTTTATGGAGGGCGCGGACTTTTCGCCGGAGATTGCAAAGGTGCTGAACAGTAAAAAGGTATCAGACCACCACGCAATCATTCCCACTATGGAACTTGCAAAAACTGACCTTACTACGCTGCCGGAAAGTGAAAGAAATATCCTTATCCTTACCGGGGCGCGTCTACTCATGGCGACCGCAGAGCCGCACGTTTACGAGGCGGTAACGGCGGTATTCTCCTGCGCCGACCATGAATTTACGGCAAGGGGCAAGACGGTAATCGCTGCCGGGTGGAAAAACATTGAACGGCTTTACCGGGCTACCCTCAAAAAGAAGCCCGACAGCGACGACGAGGAAAATGAGCTTGCGTTAGATGTTCCCGATTTTACCGAGGGGCAGACCTTTGAAAACCCTGCCGCTAAAGTTACGGAGCATGACACCACGCCACCGAAGCCCCATAATGAAGCAAGCCTTTTGTCGGCTATGGAACGCGCCGGGAATGAGGACACCGACCCGGACGCAGAACGCCGGGGGCTTGGTACGCCTGCCACCCGCGCCGCTGTCATTGAAAAGTTAGTGAAAGGCGGCTTTGTGGAGCGCAAGGGCAAGCAGCTACTTCCCACCAAAGACGGCACAAGCCTTGTCTGCGTCCTGCCGGACAGCTTAACTTCTCCGCAGCTTACGGCTGCATGGGAAAACAATCTGACGCAGATTGCAAAGGGCAACGCCGACCCTGCCGCTTTCATGCAGGATATCGAAGCTATGGCGCAGGAGCTTGTAAAAACCTATGCTTCCGTATTGGGCGAAAAGCCGGAGCTTTTCAAGACAGAGAAAACAGAACTTGGGAAGTGTCCCCGCTGCAAATCCCCGGTTTATGAGGGAAAGAAAAACTACTACTGTTCCAACAAAGATTGTGGCTTTATCATGTGGAAAAATGACCGCTTCTTTGAGGAACGAAAGACCGCCTTTACACCGAAGATTGCCGCAGCACTCTTAAAATCCGGCAAGGTAAAAGTCAAAAAGCTGTACTCTCCGAAAACGGGCAAAACCTACGATGGAACGGTACTTTTAGCCGACACGGGCGGCAAGTATGTGAATTACAAAGTAACCATTTCAAAGGACAAACAACTTGAATAGCAAGCATAGGAAGCGGGTACCCACTTCCGTAAAATCCCTGCCACTCTTACCGAGCTTGGCGGGGATTTTGCTTGTTGGGAAGTTTCCCAAACCCTCTAAAAATCCTCAAAAATCTTTGGCAGAAATGCGGGCGCACCGTAGTAGGACTATGTAACCACAAACGCAGCGTCCGCGCTGCCATACGCGAAAGGAGGTTTTACACATGGCAAGTTTGCGCGACAGCGTAAAGGACTATCAAGAGGAACTTAGGGACGGTATCGCATGGGTGGCGTTTTGGAAAGAGGGGCGTTCATGGAACGCCGAGCTGTTTCATCTCGAAGTGGACGGCACTTTAGAACCGTTTGACAGGAGCCGGTTAGAGGAAATCAAAGCGGCTGACCCCGCCGCTGTAATCCTAAACGGCTACTACTGCGGGCATTTAGGCGAGGATATGAGCCTTGACGAGCTGACCGCCGGAGTGCGCTATCACTATGAAAACAGCATGAATGACCTTGACGGTTTTATCGGGGCGCATGACGACAGACTTCCCCCGGAGGTTATCAAAGAAGCAAGAGCCGCCGCCCATGCAGTGGGGCTTCCCTTTTCCGAAAAGCCCTACCGGGACGGGGAAGATTTTGACCCTTATGTATTTGACGGGAGCATGAGCATTGAGGACTACGAGCTTATGCACCGCATGATTGAAAAAGAAAGGAGCGAGCAAATGGACGAATGGAAAACAGGTTATTCCTCATATGACCGCGACAGACTGGACGCCGCCGACAAAATGAAGATTGAGCGCGGTATCTATTTTGAAACGAAAGACGCGGATATTTCCCCGCTGACCGCCTTACCCCTTGCCGAGCTTATGAAGCTGCGAGAGGAAAGCGCGGCTGCGGAGCAGACCGTATTTGAAAATCTAAAAGTACAGGCTTCCGCATGGGAGGAACAGGCAGCTAAGACCCTGCTATTTGACAAGGCGATTGAGTATGCGAGAATACCCGAAGTGAAGCACACTGCGAACAAATGGCAGGACGAGGGCAACGACCGCCACACTATCAGCAATCGGGTATATAAAATGAGCTACCATGTTTACGAAAATACCCGTTACGACAAGGCAGCACAGAAGTCTATCCCGTATTCCTATACGCTGTCTTGGAACGTCTACACCAACAGCCCCCACGGATACGGACAGGCGAAAATCGCCGGACAGGACAGAAAGGTATTTGCTGACCGGGCGGCTATGGAAAAATATCTGAATGGGCGTATCAAGGCGTATGAAAAACTTTTTACGGAAATCTCCCCGGTTATCCCGCCGGAATACGCGGAACAGTTTAGGGTAAACGGGCAGCTCTTACCGGGCTACACCGTAGAGGGAGAGGAAATCAAGCAGCCCGCCGCCGACATTCCCGCCGCTGCACCGAGAACCGAACCGGGACAGGAAACGGAACAGTTTGCAATCCTGATTGACAGCCGCACCCGTTTTGAAACGGGAGAACCGGGTGGCTACTGGCTTTCCATGCCCGCCACCAAAGAGCAGCTTCACGAAGCCATGCGAAGCGTCGGCATTACCGCAGACAACCCGCAGGAATTTTTCATTCACGGCTACTCTGACCGGGAGGACAGGCACATTGCCCTGCCTTATGACATGGTATGCGCGGCACAGGTGGACGAGCTGAATTTTCTTGCGGCACGACTGGAAACCCTTGACGCTTCCGGGATTGCCGCGCTGAACGCCGCCACACAGCGAAAGAACGGTTTTGAGAATATCGGGCAGATAATCGACCTAACCTATAACCCGGACTTTTTCGTGCATATTCCCGAAGTACATAATCCCCGCGAATTAGGCGATTATTACCTTAACAAATCCGGCATGGTGCAAATGCCCGCTGAATGGAAAAACAGCATTGACCTTATCGCCTTTGGACGAAACGCCGCCGCACAGGAAAAAGGCAGCTTTACGGAATACGGCTACCTTGTGGAAAGCGGCGACGCATGGGAGAAACACTTTGAGGGGCGCGATGTGCCGGAGGACTACCGCATTATGAGCTACCCGCAGCCGACCGTCGAACTGGACGCAGCCCCGGCATTACAGGCGGCTGTTCCCGAAGCAACGCCGCAGGAGCCACGCCCGGTTATCCCCATTGTCTTAACGTCCGAGAAACCCGCCGAAAAGCTCAAAGAAATAACTGACCGCTTGGAGCAGGGTATTACGGAGCTGTTCGACAGCGAGCGTTACAAGGAATATCTGCGCGTTATGTCAAAATTTCATAATTACAGCTTTAACAATACGCTGCTGATCGCCATGCAGAAGCCCGACGCTTCTCTTATCGCCGGATTTTCCGCATGGAAAAATAACTTTGGGCGAAATGTGATGAAAGGACAAAAGGGTATCAAAATCCTTGCACCGTCGCCCTTTAAGATTAAAAAAGAAATGGAGAAAATCGAGGGCGGCGCACACGGATACTACCATTTGGAGGACAAACGTATTGCCCTTGATGAGGGCATGAGCGAGCTGCAAACATTAAAAACCCTTATCCATGAAATCGCCCATGCGAAGCTCCATGACATTGACCTTAACGCCCCTTTGGAGGACTTGGAGAACAGACCCGACCGCCGCACCCGCGAGGTACAGGCAGAAAGTATCGCCTATACCGTGTGCCAGCATTACGGGCTTGATACTTCTGACTATTCCTTTGGGTACGTTGCAGGGTGGAGTGCCGGACGAGAGCTTGCCGAACTGAAAAGCTCTCTTGAAACAATCCGCAGCACCGCCGCCGAGATTATCAATTCCATTGACGGACATATCGCAGAGCTGCAAAAGGCACAGGAACAGGCGCAGGACGCGCCGAGGGAGAAAGCCGCCATGCCGGAGTACATTTATAAGATTGAAGCCAACCCCCGCACAACGGGCGACAACGACCGCTTTTTCCTGCAAGCCTATCTCCCGCAGGAAAACGGCAGGGCAAAAATCGGGGACGTGCTGTATATCGGCAGCCTTGCAAAATGCCGGGAACTCATGGGCGGGCTGAACGCCGGAGAGCTGACGCAGGGAGAAGTAAAGGAGCTATATGCAAAGGCGCAGGAAGCCGAAGCCGACAAAGACACCTTTTCCATTTATCAGCTAAAGCAAGGGGACGAAACGCGGGACTTCCGCTTTGAGCCTTACGACCGCCTGCAGGCGGCGGGAAATGTGGTTGATAAGGCAAACTATGAGCTTGTCTATTCCGCAGAGCTTACGCCGGGTACTTCCCTTGAAGATATTTACACCCGTTTCAATATCGACCACCCGAAAGATTTTAAGGGACACAGCCTTTCCGTTTCCGACGTGGTAGTGCTTCATCAGAACGGACAGGACGCGGCGCATTATGTAGATAGTTTCGGCTACAAGGAAGTGCCGGAGTTTTTGCAGGAGCAGACACAACAGCCGGAAAAGATAAACCCGCTAAAGCACGTTGAGGACACAATCGAGCAGAATGACAACAGCTTTGACGGTATCATCAACAACACCCCTACTGTTGACGAACTGGAAGCAAAGGTAAAAGCCGGGGAACAAATTTCCCTTGTTGACCTTGCGGAAGCGATTAAGGCAGACAAAGAACGCGGCAAAGAGAAGCCCTCTATCCGGGCGCAGCTCAAAGCGGATAAGGAACGGGCGGGAAAGAAGAAACCCACGAAGCAAAAATCGCAGGACTTGGAAAGGAGCTGACCTATGAATAAGTTTGAAGATGTGGACGTTATCACTTCCCTTGAAGCGATTATGAAACAGAATACCGCTTTTTATCAGAATGATTTTGACCTTGATAGAAACATTTTACAGAAAGCGGCGGCAAGCCCCACAGCCGAGGACAGGCGGCTTTTATGGTTTTCCCGCCCGTCCGGGACGAGCTGCTTCCGGGAGCGCGACGTTTTTCTAAAAGGCACAAGACAGCATAACACATGGCGGTTTTACGGGGAACAGACGCGCGATAAAGTCCTTGCCTATGCGGTGGAGCTGACCGGGATTGTAAACGGAAAAATCAAAGGCAATCTCTATGAGCTTGACTATCCGCAGCATTTCCGGCACGTTAAGGAACAGGCATTACCCGCAGATAATTACACGCTGCTCTATGAGCATGGAGAACGGGTGCAGCCCGCCGGACAGTATCTTGGCGGCAATCCCGACCCGCAGCTTGGGAAGTTTGAACGCTTTGAAGCGCAGCCTAATGACCCGGAAGCATTGCATTTTCTCATGCGGGAGGAAAAGCGCAGCTATGACCGCTTAAAGCCGGGGGATTTCAAGGCGCATATTACCGCATTGCATGACAGCCGGATTGAAGCCGAAGCACAGCGCATTGTAGCGGAAATGAAGCGGCAGGACAGCCCTAACAGCCCCAACAAAACACATTTCATGGTGGAGCTTTCGCCTTACTTTATGCAGTTAGCCTCTACAAAGGACACCGACCGTCTGTTTGCTATGCTGCCATGCAAAACACTTTCTTTTTCTAAGATTGAGGGCAGACATGGCACTTTTGCATTTTTAGACAAAAGCGAGGACAGAAGCCGGAATATCCGAAAAGCGCGCCCCTCTGTCCGGGCGCAGCTTACCGCAGACAAGAAAACAGCCGCCCCGAAAAAGGCAGCGGCAAAAAGAAAAAATCACGATTTGGAGGTATGAGCATGAATAGATTTACTGTTGAGGAAACAAACCTTTTGAGCATTTACCATGAGGGAAGCAAGGCGCAGCTTATAGAGGACATGACCGCTGCGCTGCCTTACATGGACGCGGGATTACGGGAGCTTGCAAAGCGCACCCTTTCCAAAGTAGGCGCGCTGACCGAAGCCGAGTACAGGGAGCTTGCCGTTTATCCTGCTGATGAAGTATGACCGGGATTAAGCGGCTGACGCCGCGACAAAGCCGCAAGGTAAACACCCTTGTGAAAAAGGAGTGCTGCAACTGCGAGAATGGCAACTGTATTTTACTAGACGACGGGGACACTTGCGTATGCCCGCAGCTCATTTCCTATTCGCTGCTCTGTAAGTGGTTTCGGATTGCCGTACTTCCTCTTGATAAGCTGCTCTTTGCGGAGCTTTACCATACCGACGATATGCGAAAGTGTATCGTGTGCGGTGCGTCCTTTGCGTCGAAGTCAAACAGCGTCAAATACTGCCCGGATTGCCGCAAGCGCATTACCCGCAGACAGGCAGCCGAGCGCATGAGAAAAAAGCGTACTCTTGTTACGCAGTAGGGGCGAAAAAAGCCTTTGCTTGCAGGGTTTTTCGGACACAAAAACAAAGAGGTAAAGGATTGATACCTTTACCCCTAAAATCGCGGTTCTACTGCGTAACATTTCAAAAGCTGCACCTATGAGAAAACGGGCGCGGTGGCCAACATATCGGCTGCCGCGTCCGTTCTTTTTTATGCTTATTTATCCGCGCTCGGTTTCTTTTGCCCGTTCCGGCTGACGTTCCACTTTCAAAATACTGTCGATGTTCTGCTTGATAACGTCGTATTCCTTGACTTGCTTTTTCAGTTTTCCATAGTCGGCATACAGGGCTTCTTTTTGTTTTTGAAGTGCTGCGTACTCTACTTGCAGGGCGGTAATGCTTGGGAGCTTGGAGATACCCGCTGCCTTGATTGTCTTTGCCGCTGCTTCATGGAGAATTATATCGCTCTCATGGGCTGCCCGGTATTTATCCTTATCCTTTGCCTTGCGGTATGCAGCATAGGCAGGCTTTGTCTTTTGATAGGTAGTGATATGCTTGATAAGCAGCGTCATATCGGTAAGTCGCTTTTCAACCTCTTTTAAGCTGTCCGCTGCCTGTTCGCTTGCTGCGGTAACTTCCGCGATTTTCGCTGTCAGCTCTGCGTACTGCTCAATCTTGTGTTCCGTCAAGAAATTCATGGTTTTAGCTGCCTGTTTCAGATTATGGATTTTTGCCCATTGCTCATAGCCCCGGCTTTCCTGCGCCTTGATACTGTTCTGAATATCAATGAGCAGACTAACGCCGCCGCGATCTGCGCGGGGAGCTTTCGCAGCGTGGGCGCGTTTGCCGCTTATCCGTTCACTGATAGCTTCCTCTGTATAATCTGCGCCGAGGGTTTTCAATCGGGTAAACCGTTCCTGTCCGGGAGCGCGGCAGGAGATATATTTTCCCGGCTTTATCTCATAGCCCGCCGCCTGTAATTTTGAAAGCAATTCCTCAAAATCTGATACTTGGGGAATAAGCGCGTCCACGGCAATTTTTAGCTTGCCTTTATAGCTTGTACCCGTTTTCTCCGCTTGATACTCTGCATAGCTTTTTCCCTTGCTACCTCTGCTCGGAGTGATAACAGACAAGCCGTGTTCCCGGCACAGCTTATCGCTCATGTTCCGTATGCCGTAATAGCTGCGCTTGTTGGAATTGTACTTGTGGTGGTCTACGAAATTGACCGCGCAGAAAATCACATGATTATGGATATGTCCTTTGTCAATGTGAGTAGTCAAAACATATTCGTGCTGCCCTTTGGTTACTGCGTCTGCAAGCTGCCGTCCGATTTCATGGGCGGTCTGATAATCGACCTCTCCCGGCTCAAAGGATTGTATCAGATGGTGGGCTAAATTGTTTCCTTTATCCAACGCCTGCGACAGGGTAAAACCAAACTCAATGTCTGCCGTTTCATAGGCGCAGCCAAACGAGGACACAAGTATTTTTTCATCAGTCTTTGCGGGATTTTGGATATAGTCAAGGGCTTTGTTCAGCGTTCCTTTAATAGGCTTAATCTTTGTAACCGCCATATTTCCGCAAGCACCCCCTTTATTTCTTCTATGTCCTCTTGGTAGACGCTGCCTGTACTGTTCACACGCTTTGCAATCTGATTGACGTTGACACCGATTTTCTGTATCTCCGCTGTCATAGCTTTTATGTCGGTGTGGTCTACTTGCAGGATATACCCGTCAATGGCAATCTTCCGCAGATACGCCGCCATGTTCCGGGTGGGTATCAGCTTCATTTTTTCTTCTATTAAATCCCGTTCTGCTTCCGTTACTCTGAACTTGATTTGTACTGTTCTTTTTCGTCCGTCCATGCTTTGACACTCCTTTCCATTCCGAGGGTTTGGGACACTTCCCAACAAGCAATTTTGCCGACGCTGCCGCAGAGCAGGGCAGGCAAAATACGGAAGTGGGTACCCGCTTCCTATGCTTGCTATTCATCTTTTCGCTTTCTTCCACGATAAAGACGGGATTTTGCCAAAGACACCCGCAGGAAAAGAAAAACGCCATAGAAACACAGCGTTTCCATAGCGTTCTTAGTGCATATTCAGTTTTAGTCATTGTCTTTTTCGACTTCCGTTATTTCCTTTGCCGTAGCCGCAACGATACGCAAACCGTTATCGCTCATGCTGTCAAGCAGAGTATCAAGCTGCCGCCGCTGCGTGGACTTCTCGGCGTTATCATTCGGAAAGAAAAACTGGTCTACCGAAATATGATAACGAGTAACAAGGTCATAGAAAACTTGCAGGCTCGGCTGTTGTCCCTTGTTCTCGATATTCGCAAGATAGCGCGGGGATATATAGAGCGCGTCGCTTACCGTTTTGCGGCTCTCTCCGTATTCTTTTCTCGCGGCTTTTATGGCTGCCCCGAACGCCTTAAAGTCATATAGTGGTACTGGTCGTTTAGCCATTTTCATTCACCCTCTTACATTTTACTGTTCCCCTTTCTTTTTGAATATGTCTACACAGTTCATAGTGTTAGCTTAAATAATGCCGATTATACAAAAGCGGTTGTAAACTTTCCAAAAACGCATTGACAAACTTCGATATGATGGGTATAATACAAGAGCAAGGAGGTGAATTGCTTGACAGAGAATGAGAAACGCGCAAGGATTTTCAAGTCCTTTTGCGATGCGAATAGATTAACGATTTTAGGGCTACTCAAAGGCGGGGAAAAATGCGCTTGCGAATTGCTTGACGAGTTGCATATAGGGCAGCCGACGCTATCACATCACATGAAAATACTTTGCGACGCAGGAATTGTCCGGGGACGTAAAGAGGGCAAATGGACGCATTATTCCTTTGACCCGCAAGGAGTACAAAAAGCAAAAGAGTTGTTGGACGAAATAACGGAGTTCTCTCCCGGTTGTTCGGATAATTGTTCCTGTAAACAATAAGCCGCTTGTAGGCAGCAAGCGGCTTATACAAAAACTAATATATCGACAAATTGCAATGTGTCAATTTTAAGGAGGTCTATATTTATGCAAACTGTAAAGTCAATTTGGGATTTCTTCCAAACCGAACTTTTGGGTATGAGTTGGCTCAATCGTTTGATAGGTGATTTATTGAATGCTTGCGGATTAGATACCGCCGGGAAAGTCGGCGGCAGCGTTCAGTTTTTCATCTACGACACAATCAAAATCATGGTGCTGCTCGGCGTGGTGATTTTGATTATATCCTACATACAAAGCTACTTCCCGCCGGAAAGAACAAAAAAGATACTTGGTAGATTTCATGGTGTGGGTGCAAACTGTATCGCCGCGCTGCTCGGAACAGTAACGCCGTTTTGTTCCTGTTCTTCCATTCCGCTATTTATCGGATTTACAAGCGCGGGATTGCCGCTTGGGGTTACGTTCTCATTTCTGATTTCTTCCCCTATGGTAGACTTCGGCTCTCTTGTGCTTCTTATGAGCATTTTCGGTTGGAAAGTCGCTGTCCTTTATGTAGTGCTTGGATTAGTGATTGCCGTTGTGGGCGGCACGTTGATTGAGAAATTACATCTTGAAAACTACGTTGAGGGTTTTATCCGCAATGCAAATATCCTTGATGTTCCGCAGGAAGAACTACACTTCAAAGACCGTATCAAATACGCATGGGAGCAGGTTTTAGCAACAGCAAAAAAGGTTGCCCCCTATGTACTGATTGGCGTAGGTATCGGTGCATTTATCCATGATTGGATACCCGAAGATTTTATTGTCAAAGTGCTTGGTACGGGTAATCCCTTTGGCGTAATCCTTGCGACGATTGCGGGCGTTCCCATGTATGCGGATATTTTCGGCACAATTCCGATTGCAGAAGCCCTACTTGCAAAGGGCGCACAGCTTGGCGTTGCCCTGTCCTTTATGATGGGCGTTACCACGCTTTCGCTCCCGTCCGTAATCATGTTGCGAAAGGCAGTTAAGCCGAAGTTGCTCGGTATCTTCATTGCAATATGTACCGTTGGCATTATCATTGTGGGATATTTCTTTAATGCAATACAATATCTAATTGTGTGAGGGAGGTATAAGAACATGGCAAGCGTCCCTTTGATTGTGGGGTATGTTGGCGGCATTGGGGAAAGAAGCACAAAGAGGGCATTTGCATATTCGGCGGTGTTCGCTGTTGGTACGGCAATTACCTTTATAAGTTTGGGTATCATAGCGACCTCGGCGGGTAGGCTCATTGGCAATTCTTCGCCTATTTGGTATCTCGTTCTCGGTGCTTTGATGGTGTTAATGGCTTTACAGACGTGGGGAGTATTTAACCTCATTCCGTCGGCTAATCTACTGTCGAAAAGCAAAAAAAGGGGATTTGTAGGCGCATTTCTCGCCGGAATATTAGGCGGTATATTTTCCTCGCCCTGTTCCACTCCTGTTTTAATTGCACTACTTGCCATTGTTGCGGGAAACGGAAATCTGCTATGGGGTATTCTGCTTATGCTGCTATACTCAATCGGTCATAGTGCGCTTGTCATGGTTGCGGGGACTTCCGTAGGCTTTGTGCAAAGGATTAGCGGAAACACACGCTACAATAAAGCCGAGACGGTCTTAAAAGTGATAATGGGTACGGCTATTTTACTCATTGGATTTTATATGTTTTAGCTTGCATTTTAACAAAAATAATATTTGGAGGTAAAGAAAATGGCATTATTTGGTTTTGGTAAGAAGAAAGACGAAGAAAAAAACATTCCCGCTTGCGCTTGTCAAAGTGATTGTGCGACTTTTGAAGCGACAGAAGAGGACGCAAACAAGGTAAAAATTGAGGATGGGGCAATGAGCGTCAAAGTTCTTGGCGTGGGTTGCGCTTCCTGCCATGAACAATACGAACAGGCAAAGGCGGCGGTTAAAAGCATGGGACTTGATGTAGAAGTGGAGTATATAACTGATTTGCAAAAGGTCGTGGGGTACGGTGCAATGAGTATGCCCGCCCTCGTCGTTAATGAAAAAGTAGTTGCAATGGGTAAGGTACTTAAAGCTGCTGATGTTGAAAAGCTGCTGCACAAATTGGGGTTCTAAAGGGGGTGGCTCTCATGAGCAAAGAGAAAAGTGCAATAAACGTATTTCAAAAGTATCTAAGTGGCGACCAATGATTTAATTATCCTAATAGCTTTTATTCCGATAGTGAAGTTCCTGCTTGGAGTATCGAATATAGCCGTACCTTGGGACACACTCATTCTATCGGTTGTGCTGTTTGTCGTTATTCCACTTGCAGGGGGGATGTTGACGCGCTCCCTTATTGTTAAACGCAAGGGAAAAGACTATTTTGAAAACGTCTTTATTCACAAGTTTGACAGTATTACGACAATCGGGTTGCTGTTGACACTTGTTATGATTTTCTCTTTTCAAGGCAATGTCATTTTGGAAAATCCCTTGCACATTGTTTTGATAGCTATACCGCTTATTCTACAAACTTTCTTGATTTTTGCAATCGCCTATGTCGCTTGCCGGGTCTTAAAGCTACCCTATAAAATCGCGGCTCCCGCAGGAATGATAGGTGCGTCAAACTTCTTTGAGTTAGCCGTAGCGGTTGCAATCGCGCTATTTGGTACGACTTCGCCCGCCGCCCTTGCAACAACGGTAGGAGTATTAACGGAAGTACCCGTTATGCTCTTGCTTGTAAGGATTGCAAACAAAACAAAGGGGAGGTTCCCGGCATGAGTTGTCCGAATGTAAAAGAGTGCGCTTGTCCTAAAAAAACTTGCCCGAATAATGGGCGATGTTGTGCTTGCGTGATTAAGCATAGAGAAACAGACAGCTTGCCTTATTGCCTGTTTCTCGATAATGACGGTGATAAAAGTGTTAAGAACTATTATCAAAAATTGAAAATGCGTTTTGAAAACGAAAGCGAAACTGCCGAACATTAAGGGCAGCAGTACGGCGGTTTTGAAATAACAAACAAGACCGCCGTTTCCTTTTTTGAAAAATTGAGTTACGGAGGGGGTATTAAAGTCGCCCTTTTTTAGGATACGGCGGTATCTATGGAGGTAGCGTCGTGTCCATTTTTATTTACACTAACCCACCGAATAATCTACGGTCAAAAAAAGCTATCACCCGCCGTCGGGGTATTCCGGCTACGAATATGAACTGTCAAATCACCTAAATACTGCATACATTTCCTTTGCGCCCGTCCGCGTCTTGCGGACGGGCGCATTTTGTGTTTTTCAAAACTTTTTTGAAAAACTTTTCTATTCCGTTTGGCAAATCTGCGGTGCGTCCGTGGAAGGCAGCCGAAAGGGGATAAATAACCCGCCCCCGGGACGAAAGGGGGTGAGAACATGGATTACCCTAATCGGTTGGAATGGCAGACAAGATGTGAGTTTAATGCGTACTGCAAACGCACGCTACGCAACGAACTGATTGACGCCTGCCGGGAAAGCAGAAGTCGGCAAAAGCACGAAGTCAACTTTTCAGACCTTGCCCCGCATGAGGAAAAGCAGCTTTATACCGTTGACAGATATTTTGTCAATTCAATGAGGACGAGGACGCTTTTTGTGCAGGCGGTTTGAAGATTACGGCGAAGCTGCTTGCCGAAGCAATGCGCTCCCTGCCGGAAGAAAAGCGGCAAGCCGTTTTACTGTACTACTTTTTCAGCATGACCGACACTGAAATCGCGGAGCTTATGAAAGTACCCCGCAGCACAGTACAGTATAGACGGTCAAGCTCTTTTGACCTGCTAAAACGATATTTGGAGGAACGCGCTGATGAATGGAACGAATTGTAATGACAATGAGCGCGGCTTGTTACCCTACCCGGTCATTCTAGCCGCGACAAAGGGCGACCCCGACGCCATGAAAATTGTGGTGCAGCATTACCAAAGCTACATAGCCCATCTGTCTATGAGAAAGCTCCGCGACGAAAGCGGCAACACCTATTACGGCATAGACGAGGACTTGCGCGAACGGCTGCAAGCAAAGCTCATGCGGGCTGTCCTATCCTTTAAGACAGAGAAATAAACGCAAAGTGTTCCTCCCCTTTCCTCTTTGCATATTCCTGTCTTTTGTACCTTGACAAAGAAAGCGACGCAAGATAACGGCGGCGCAGCATAGGGCAAATCAGATACGTTCCTTTTGTGCCGAGCCATGCGGCGGGTGCGCCATGACGTTATCCCGGCGGGACTTTCCCGCCCGGGATAACCGAGCGACCAACACCGACGCCGGAAAACAGGCATAGCAGCCTGTCGGCGACGAAGCGCAAAATACATAATGATACTCCCTTATCGCCATAGTCCGAGCGTTCAAAGCGTCGCAGGCAATGGGTAGGGCTGCGCGAGAACCGCGCAGGGGTGCAATTCCCGTGAGGTTGAGAAGCGAATCGATCGTCTGATTAAAGCCCCTTTACTGATGCTTTTAATTGTTTCAACCATTGAAAGGGGAAATGTTCTTATGAATGAAGAAAAAATGAACGCCCCTTGTGCGATAGGCACTAAAGGAGCAGTTACAACTGGCAGCGAACAAAGAGTACCGATACATCTTAAACTGACATTGACCATAAAAGAAGCTGCCGAATATAGCAATATTGGAATTAACAAGATTGACACCATGCTAAAGCAACCTAATTGTCCATTTGTACTATATGTGGGGACAAGAAAATTAGTCAAACGTCGTGAATTTGAAGAATATATCCGGCGTGAGCTGACAATATGAATATCTAATCGACAATTCTTGTTATTGAGATTGAAAAAACAGAGTCTTTATGCTATAATATATGCTTGCATTGGACTCTCTTTTGAGATACGAAAGGAGTCCGATATATGGGAAAAAATCTAAAAGGTAAAGAGTGCGGCAAAGGCATTTACCAAAGAAAGGACGGTTTATTCTCCGCAAGATACTACGCAAAAGACGGCAAACGCAAAGAGAAGTATTTTGAAACATTGCCGGAAGCGAAAAACTGGCTTGCTGACGCAAGATATGAGGAACGGCATAACCTTATCGTCACTTCTCCCGATATGACGGTAGACAAGTGGTTTACTTACTGGATTGAAAATATCGTTTGTGACCTTGCTCCGAATACCATAAGAAATTATAAAGAGCGTTACAAATGGAATATCCAACCCGTAATTGGAGCCATGTGCATAGCTGATGTAAAGCCCATGCACTGTAAAGCTGTTCTGAACCGAATGGAAACTACCTATGCAGGCTCGACCATTCGACAGGCTTATATCACAATGGGAACCATGCTGAAATCAGCAGTTATGAATGATATTATCGCAAAGCACCCGATGAATGGTGTCCGCTACACAAAACCCGTTCGTGCGGTAGATGATATTAAATACTTAACCGTTGAGGAACAGGAGAAGTTCTTGGAAGCAGCGGAACGCTCTCATAATTACAGGCAATACGCCTTGTTACTGGAAACAGGATTGAGAACGGCTGAATTGATTGGTCTGACTTGGGACGCTATTGATTGGAAAAAGCGGACATTGACAGTAAACAAAAGTTTAGAGTATCGACACAGCCAGGGATATTGGCGTGCGGGACCACCTAAGACGCAAAAAAGTTATCGTACCATTCCTCTCACAGATAAGGCATATTCCATTCTCAAAAGCTGCTATGATGAAAAAGACCAACGAAAACAGTCTGAAACATTGTCACAGGTTTTAGAGTATATCGACAGCAGGACAGGCGAAAATAAATGCCTTGTTATGCGAGATTTGGTTTTTGTCAACTGGAGAACAGGAGAACCCGCAAAAAACAGTTCCTATGACACACACTTATACAAATTGTGTGATGAAGCAGGTATTAAACGCTTTTGTATGCACGCCTTGCGACATACTTATGCCACACGCGCCATTGAGCGCGGCGTACAGCCTAAAGTGCTGCAACAGCTTTTAGGACACGCAAGCATTAAAACAACAATGGACAGATATGTTCATGTTACGGACGAATCACTGGTAAACGCCATACGCCAATTTCAACAGGCTACGCCGCCAATTTCAAAAAAAGGGCGTAAAAAGGGCGTACAAGAAATTTAAGGAAAGGCGAAAAGCCTTATAAATCAAGGCTTTTCGGATAGGTATAAACAATTATGAAATTAGGTATTGTCGGCCTGCCGAACGTCGGCAAGTCCACTCTGTTCAATGCCATCACCTCCACCAAGAACGCAGAAGCCGCAAACTATCCCTTCTGCACCATCGAGCCGAACAGCGGCATCGTGGCCGTGCCGGACAAGCGTCTGGACAAGCTAGCCGAGATCTGGCAGACCAATAAAAAGACCCCTGCCATCGTGGAGTTCGTGGATATCGCGGGCCTTGTGAAGGGTGCCAGCCAGGGTGCAGGCCTTGGCAACAAGTTCCTGGGCCACATCCGCGAGTGCGATGCCATTGTGCATGTGGTGCGCTGCTTTGACGATGACAACATCATCCATGTGGTGGAGGATGTTTCCAAGGCTGAGGCCGTGGACCCCATTGCCGACATCGATGCCATCGACTACGAGCTGATCCTGTCCGACCTTGAGGTGGTGCAGAACCGCGCAGGCCGCATGGCAAAGGCTGCCAAGAGCGGCAACAACAAGGGTGCTGCCGCCGAAGCCGCATGGCTGCAGCAGCTGGCCGACCACCTGAGCGCCGGCAAACCTGCCCGCAGCTTCGATTTTGACGAGGGCGATGCCGAGCAGCAAGCTGTTCTGCATGAAATGGGCCTGCTGAGCGCAAAGCCGGTGCTGTACGCCTGCAACGTGGGCGAGGACGACCTGATGGAGGGCATCGAAAACAACAAGTATGTCCCGCTGGTGGCCGCACGCGCCAAGGAAGAGGGCGCACGCTACATTCCCATCTGCGCCAAGACCGAGGAGGATATCGCCGACTACTCTCCCGAGGAAAAGAAGGCTTTTCTGGCTGAAATGGGCATTGAAGCCAGCGGTCTGGACAACCTCATCACTGCCAGCTATGATCTGCTGGGCCTGATCTCCTTCCTGACCGACGGCAAGAAGGAGTGCCGCGCATGGACCATCCGCAAGGGCACCAAAGCACCGCAGGCTGCCGGCACGATCCACAGCGATTTCGAGCGCGGCTTCATCCGTGCCAGCGTCATTGGCTACAGCGATCTGGAAGCCAACAACTTCGATTACGCCGCCGTCAAGGCCAAGGGCCTGCAGCGCACCGAGGGCAAGGAGTACGTTGTCAACGATGGCGATGTGATCGAGTTCCTGTTCAACGTTTAAAGGGAAACCCTCTCAGTCAAAACCCGACGGTTTTGACAGCTCCCCCGAGGGGGGAGCTCGATTGCAGCGAACCGGAAGAGCCATAAAAGCTCTCCCTTTGGGAGAGCTGGCATCGCGCAGCGATGACTGAGAGGGTTCGTTCCCCAGCCTTCCTGAATTAAAAAGAGTCATTCCCCTGAATATGGCCAGAGCGCACGCGTCGGCCATTTAAAATCGTAAAAGAGGTTTCCTATGATTTTCGGTATTATGGGCGCAATGCCCGATGAAGTCGATCAGCTGTGTGCAAAGCTGGAGAATGTCACCGTGGAGCCCTACGGCGGCGTGGATTACCACAAGGGCACGCTGGCCGGCAGACAGGTGGTGGTGTGCTGTGCCGGCATGGGCAAGGCCAATGCCGCCGCCACCACGCAGGTGCTCATCACAAAATTCGGCGCGGAGAAGATCATCTTTTCCGGCATCGCAGGCAATATGACCTCGAAGATCGGCATTGGCGATGTGGTCATCGGCAAGACCGTGCTGTACCACGACGCACAGCTGGACATGATCTGCCAGAACCCGCCGTTTCTCAAGGAATACACCGGCGACCCGGAGCTGATCGCTGCCGCCGAAAAAGCCTGCGCCGAAGCGGGTGTGAAGGCTCTGGTGGGCAAGATCGCCACCGGCGACCTGTTTGTGGGCGACAGTGAAACCAAGGCTGCCATTGAAGCCAAATGCGCCCCCGACTGCGTGGAGATGGAAGGTGCCGCTGTGAGCCAGATCGCCGCCAAGAACGGTGTGCCCTGCGTCATCCTGCGCGCCATGAGCGACAACGCTGACGAGGACGGCCACGAGGTGCTGGTGGTGAAAAAGTTCAGCATTGCGGAATATGTAGCCACCGCCACCAAGATCGTGGCAGCAATGGTGGAAGCACTGTAAAAAAGAACCCTCTCAGTCAATGCTTCGCATTGCCAGCTCCCCCGAAAGGGGGAGCTTTTGACATTCCGGAAACGTTTTCCGTTTTGCCAATGGCTCGCCCTTCGGGAGAGCTGGCGAACAAAGTGAGCCTGAGAGGGTTTTCTTTTATAAGAACTGTTCCAGCTTTACCCGGCTATCCTCCTGAAACTCCTGCAGTCTTTGGGCAAGGCGCTTTGCGCCGGGCGCGGCATTGGGGTAATCCTTCTGGGCCTTTACGCAGTCCACCACCCCCATGCCGCTGCCCTGTGTGAGCATCTCGGCCAGATTGCGGGTGGACTTGTCCGTGAGGGTCTTCATACTGATGCCCATTTTCGTGTTCAGCTTTGCCATGGCGCTCTGCCCCTGCGCGGTGCCGCCGCAGGCCTCGATGGCGGTGTGCGCTTCCTGATTGAGCTGGTGGTACACATTGCGCTGGCGCAGCAGCTCGGCCTTGAACTGCACATCATCGGTCATCGGCACGATCTGTTCCAAGGTGTTCTTGCCCATCTCGGTATTCTGCACCACGGCTTCCAGCAGGTTCAGGTTGTCGTTTTTCTGGTTTTCCATACAAAAAATCCCCCTTCTGGCCTTAGTCTGCGCCAAAAGGGGGATTTTATACACTGGTTTTATTCTGCACGCATCTGATCGCCGCCGGCGTTCTGTGCCTCCCGCAGGCGTGCATCGCACAGCTCATACAGTGCCTGCCAGTTCTTTGCAGGGACATCCTCAAGGCTCGCCACGCCGCAGCTCAGGGTAAAGGGCACCCGGCGCATCATGCCGGTGGTGGTGATGCATTCCCGGGGCATCTGCTGATACAGGTTCTGCATTTCCTCTGCCAGCTGCTTGCCGTCGGCATCCAGACAGCCCACCGCAAAGATGCTGCCGGTCAGGCGGCAGACCACGCGGACCGCAGGGGTATCAAAGCTCTTTTTCCACTGGTTGCCCACAAAGCAGTGCAGCTGGTCCATCACAGGCTGGCCGTAGGTATCCCGCAGCTTCTGGCCGTTGTCGATGCTCACCAGTGCCACGGCCGCTTTGCGGCCCTGCGCTGCACACTGTTCCAGCTTTTGGGCAAACACCGTTTCCAGATAGCGGCGGTTGTACACGCCGGTAAGGAAATCGTGGCTCATATCCTCGCGGCACAGCTCCCGTTCCCGGGGCGTCATGCGCTCTTCCGGCAGCACATTGCCTGCCAGCGGTGCGCACATTTCCAGCTCCCAGCATTTGCCGTCCGCTTCCACTCTGCGGTGCAGCACACAGTCCACACGGCCATTGCGCAGCTCGTAGTCCACCCGCAGGCCATCGTCCTGCCAGCCGTCACAAAGCGGTGCTTCGGTCAGGGTCACTGCCTCAAATACGGCCTGCGCTGAGCGCGCAAGTTCCCGTAGATCCTGCTCGGTACATTCTTTCTTCATGTAATTTTCCCCATCATCTGCGCACGCGGCGCTCCCGTATCCCGCGTGCAGTCACCTGTTCCCCATACGTTCAGGAACCATCTGCCGCATTATGCATCTCGTGCCCGCCCTGTTTCCGGAAATGCCGGGAACGCATCAGGCAAAGAAAAATGGCATAATGCCGCTTTAGCAACATTATACCATTCAGCTTCCGATTTTACCAGCAAAACGCACAATTTTCTGCCGGAGTTTTTATATTTTCGTCAAATTGCTAAGCTCCCGCCGCTCTGTGCCTTCTGTTTATACGCGGCAGTACACACTGCACTCGTCGTGGATGGTCTTGGCCAGTGCCTTGGCGGCAAAGCCGTCAGCGGCGCGCCATGCCCAGTTTCCGCCCAGCTTGCCGGGGGTATTCAGGTGTGCTTCCGCACCCAGACCCAGCCAGTCGTACATGGGGATGATGGCCCGGTCAGCCACCGACCCCAGCGCTGCGCGCAACAGAGCGATGCGGACATCATCGGTCCGGATGGCCGCCAGCTCCTTTGCGGTGGGCTTTACGCCGGTCAGGTGCAGGTAAGCGGCAGCGGCAGCCTTTTCCTTTTCGGAAGCGCCGTTCTCCCACCAGTCGGTCAGGGTAGTGTTATCGTGGGTGCCGGGATACACTACGCTGTTCTTGATGTAGTTGTGGGGCAGATACTCGCTGTCCCCGCCGCTGAAGGCGAACTGCAGCACCTTCATGCCCGGGAAGGTGCTGTCGGCCAGCAGCTTTCGCACGCTGGGGAACAGTTCACCCAGATCCTCGGCAATGATGGGCAGCTTGCCAAGGGCAGCTTCCAGCGCATCGAACAGCTCCATGCCGGGGCCATTCTCCCACTTGCCGGTGCGGGCGGTGGTGCTGTCCGCCGGGATGGCCCAGTAGGTATCGAAGCCGCGGAAGTGGTCGATGCGCAGCAGGTCGTAGATGCCCAGTGCGTGGCGCACCCGGCGCACCCACCACGCGTAGCCGGTCTTTTTGTGGTAGGCCCAGTTGTACAGCGGGTTGCCCCACAGCTGACCGTCGGCAGAGAAGTAATCCGGCGGGCAGCCCGCCACACGGGCAAAGCCGCCGTCGGCATCCAGCTCAAACAGCGCGCCGCCCACCCATGCATCCACCGAGTCGGCAGAGACATAGATGGGGATGTCACCCAAAATCTGCACGTCCTTTTTGTTGGCGTAAGCCTTCACCGCCTGCCACTGGGCCGCAAACTTGTACTGCACGAACTTCCAGAAGCCGATCTCCTCCTCGTTTTCGGCGGCAAAGGCAGCAAGGGCCTTCTTGTCGCGCAGGCGGTAGGGCTTGTCCCACTCCACCCAGTTCTTCATGCCGTTGGCCACTTTCAGGGCCATGTACAGGGCGTAGTCGTCCAGCCATTCCTCATTGGCGAGGGTAAAGGCATAATAATCATCCGGGAAGTAATAGCTGCAGCCGTGCAGCCCAGCGCACTGCTTGCGCCATGCGGCGTAGGCGGTGCGCAGGACTTTAAAGCGGCTCACATACAAAGTGCCGTAGTCCACCTCTTTGGGGTCTGTGCCCCATTTTTCAGCCTTGAGCTGGGCGGCGGTGAGCAGGCCTTCTTCCTTCAAAGCGTCGAGGTCGATAAAATAGGGGTTGCCCGCAAAGGCCGAGCAGCTCTGATAGGGGCTGTCACCGTATCCGGTGGGGCTGAGCGGCAGGATCTGCCAGATCTTCTGGCCCGCTTGTGCCAGAAAATCCACAAACTTGAATGCTTCCTTGCCAAAGCAGCCAATACCGTAAGGGCCGGGCAGGCTGGACACCGGCATCAGGATTCCACTTTCACGCATGCTATTACCTTCCTCATTTTTAACATTTTATGGGAATATCGTTGTTTCTTATCATAACATATCCGCAGACTATTTTCCACAGGCAAAAAACGTGGTATACTTATTTTTACGGGATAACCCTCTCAGGCGCTTCGCGCCAGCTCCCCCGAAGGGGGAGCTTCAGACGATGGCTTGGTGAGAGGCGCCTTCAGCCCGGAAGTCTTATTTTCCCTCCAGAGAAAAAGCTCCCCTTTCGGGGGAGCTGGCATCGCGCAGCGATGACTGAGAGGGTTTTTGGAGGTACCATGCAGCGCACAGAAAAATACTTTGAACAGGACGCTTTCCACACCCAGTGCGAGAGCATCATCCTTGCCGCAGAGCCGGACGAAAAGACCGGCGGCGGGCGCATTGCGCTGGACGGCACGGTGTTCTACCCGGAGGGCGGCGGTCAGCCTGCCGACCGGGGCACCCTGACCCTGCCGGACGGTGCCACGCTGAATGTGACCGATGTGCACGAGCATGACGGCATCCTCTGGCACAGCGTGGACGCTCTGCCGGAAAGCGCTGTTCCCGGCACTGCCGTTTCCGGCTGCATCGACTGGGAATGGCGGTTTGACAAAATGCAGCAGCACACCGGTGAGCACATCCTTTCCGGCATCCTGCACCAGATGTTCGGGGCCGAGAACGTGGGCTTCCACATCGGTTCCGAGGCTGTGCGCATGGACACCAGCGTGCCCATTTCTGCCGAGGGCCTGCAGGCAGCCGAGCTTGCCGCCAACCGCATCGTGTGGCAGGATGTGCCGGTGCTGGTCAGCTACCCCACCCGGGAGGAGCTTGCCGCCCTTGTCTACCGCTCCAAAAAGGAGATCGAAGGGCAGGTGCGCATCGTGACCATTCCCGGTGCGGATGTCTGCGCCTGCTGCGGCACCCACACCCGCACCACCGGACAGGTGGGACAGATCAAAATTCTGGCCAGCGAGAACTACAAGGGCGGCGTGCGGCTGAGCGTGGTGTGCGGCCAGCGGGCATTGCTTGCTGCACAGGCTATGCGCCAGCGGCAGGCAGAGATCGGGGCGCTGCTCTCGGCCAAGGCCGACCAGACCGCTGTGGCGGTGCATCGCGTCTACGATGAGTATACTGCGCTCAAGTTTACACACTTTGGCGTATGTTCTCAGCTGTTCGATGCACTTGCCCAGCTGGCAAACCCCGGTGAGGATGCCATCCGCACAGTGCCCGGCCTTGACCCGGACGGCCTGCACCGACTGGCGGTGCGCCTGACCGAAGCCACCACCGGTCTCTGCGCCGCCCTGACCCCCACCGAAAAGGGCGCCCGCTACGCCAGCCCACAGGC